>JAEEGL012908729.1_pt1 | contig 87815 bp, 112 predicted proteins | sample 9134231 | NCBI WGS metagenome assembly JAEEGL01 (sample SAMN16246548, study PRJNA631951) | gut metagenome | biome: gut microbiome; feature: rumen; material: fiber-attached | host: Bos | place: Iran: Karaj | collected 2018-10 | reverse complement strand
CGAACTCGCACGGCCTGATCGGAGGTCAGGGATGATACCAACTACATCACACCCGCGAATGGTGCTGGCGACAGGACTTGAACCTGCACGGTTTTCACCACGGGAACCTAAATCCAGCGTGTCTGCCAATTCCACCACGCCAGCATTTGAAATTGAGCCACAGGACTTTCACCTGTAGGAGCGGAAGCCGGATTTAGTCTGCGCATCACTACTACCGGCAAGCCATTTTGTTTTTACATTCTGTTTGGCTTAAACAGTCAACCATTCATTTTACCGCTTTTTCATATATCCTGCTTTTAAGAGATTTTCTTTTTGGTCGATGCCTGCGGAGTCGAACCGCTCTTGCTCCGTGCTGTGCTATCCGTTACACCAAAGCATCTAATCCCTGCCGCACCATTTCCAGAGTTGTACGGACTCTATTGGAAATGGGTGTACGCTGCGGCACATTCAATATGGCTCTTTACTCACTACTCAATTTTTCGTTATTGTTTCTAATTTTTGTTGTTTGAGCGGTTTGTGTCCCGCTCTTTACATTACAGATTATATCACATTACTTATCGCCTGTCAAGTAATTTTTCGATATTTTTTCTAATTTTCAAAAGAAATTATTTCCACGGTCATGCCGTTCCTTTTTGCATTGTCTATCATGTGTTTTGTACCTTTGCTTTTACCGTCCCAAAATGCAATCAGATAACTATTACCGGCTTCAATCGCGTAATTCATCATCTGAAGGTTACGCAGATAACCGGCTCGTTTACCGTGAATATTCCATTGCGCAGGAAATACCTTGAACAATATTTTGTTTTCTCTTGCGTATCGTTCTCCAAGCTGATCTGCTCCCGCTGCGCCGCCGCTAATAATCGTAATCTTTTCTGCACTATGATGTTTTACAAAATCTGACAATACGTTTTTAAGAAGATCGTAGTCATTAAACGTCCTACTACCGGCGACAATTACACGCAATTCTTTCTTTTCTTCTCCAAATAAACTATCCACAAATTTGTCCATTTCATATACTAATTTGAAGCAATTACCATGATATGCGTGACTCCTCCAAGATTTATAACTTTCATCAAATTTCTCCCGTGTCAGCTTTCCGCACTTTACAAGTGTGGCATTTTTGCGTAAGCGTTTCTTTTCCTGCCGCTTGCAATCGCCAGTTATTTTTCTAATAACTTTGCCATCGTCAGTTAGATATGTATGAAAACCGAGAAATCTAATGCCTTTACTGATTGGGATAATTTCTGTTTTTGAATTTAAGTTTAGTTTCAGACGAGACAGGAAAGCAACAATTTTATCTAAGCAATCCTTCAGATACTCTTTATCCTCTGAGATCAGAAAGAAATCATCCATATATCTTCCGTAATACTTGCACCCTAATTCTTCTGTAATATAATGATCGAGGCCGTTCAGATAGAGAAGGGCGAATACCTGGCTGCTCTGGTTCCCAAGCGGCAAACCTATCTTGTCGCCGCTATCAATCAGAAGATCGCAAACATACTGTATTCCATCATCCTTGAAATACTTTCTAATTGCTTTCTTCATTAAGTCGTGGTCTATAGAATAGAAAAATTTTGAAATATCACATTTCAGAATATATCCATTCGTACCATGTTCGTTGTAAAATGATAGTAACTGTTCTGATAACCGATTTAATCCAAATAATGTCCCTTTTCCAATTTGTCCAGCATAATTATCACGAATGAAAATATCTTTTAATTTTGGAAGAAGAACATAATCACACAAACAATGTTGTAATACTTTATCCCTGAAGGAACCCGATTTTACAATCCGTTTCTTTGGTTCTGAAACAATAAATTCAGAGTACGGAGAAATCCTGTATGTGCGCCGTTTTAGTTTGCGGATCATTATTATGATATTTTCAAGCGCAAGCACACAGAATTTCAGCGCACCAATTTTCTTTCCTTTGCCTCTCATTGAAACACGGAAAGAATTATAGAGGTTCCCAAAATCTGTAAGAATTTGAAAATTGTCCATAATAGCCTTTTGTATTTATCCCACGTTTTCACATGAGAAGGGTTATATGCTCTTTTGATGTGGCGCTCTCCTTGTAACTGTTGACACAGTTTATAGACCTCGCACTTCCACCAGAACGGGCGCACCCCATTGGTATAGTCACAATCGTTCCAGTTCAGAATACCATTGGAGTTGACGTAGCAAACGTTACGCGATACAGCACATAACCCAAGTGGGATTAAAAATCAGATTTCCTCCAGGCTAAAGTCATATATTTTACATCGTGACATAGTTCTGACAATTCTGCACAAGACGCAGAGCTTATCATTTGCTTTGACAGACTATACTTGATTAAAGAAAACAATTTATTGCAATTTGAAACTGCGCTTGTCTTTGCGTCAAATCTTAATGCCTTATGTGCCGGTGTGTCGGTTGGGAATGAATTTGCGTCAAGCACATTACTATGAATTTCAAGAGCGTACTTCTGCATTGTGTCCGCGAGTCTGCGGAATTTTACAGGGTAGTGCTTGCGGCTTGTCGTTAAATCAAATACAGACGAATATAACTTTTCTGACTTTTCGCCTATCTTAAACTTGCTTTCTTCGTTTTGTTCGCTCATGCCTTACCAGTTACATCAAGTACCGAGATTGAAGAGTCAAGAATACAAAACGGGCGCACCCCACTGGTATAGCCACAACCGCCCCAGCCCAGAATACCACCGGAGTTGACGCAGCAAACGTTACGCGAATAGCCAGTCTTTTCATCATGGGTAACTCTGGTTGCGGTAAAACAAGGATAATCCACCTTCGGGATAAACTCACGATAGCGCCGGTACAGATCGTTAGTAAGAATAGAAACATTGTCCTTTACGGTTTTACCCTTACCAGTGCCATCATCAGCAATCAGGTTCACAGTATGCTTTACGATATGCTCTGCGCCAACGTCGCCGCAAAGTTCCTCGTAATAGTCGCCATTAAGATACTTTCTGCAATTGCTCGGAATATAATCTCCATCGTTGCCAAAAACCATAGTTTTCACATAGTTTTCAGTAACAAGCGCCGTAGTTTCTGCGCCATGACCAAGAACCACATAACGACGCTTGCTCTTGCCAAGTTCCACAATGCTACCGGGTTTCATATTGCTAAGAATAGATTTCTTATCTTCGACAACAAGAATTGCTACAGTACCGTCAGCATTCTTGTTCACAGTAACCTTTACGTCCTTTGCGTTGTTGATAACTTCAATGTTCATAGTATGTACTCTCCTTTTAATTATTTGTTTTCTTGTTTTTCGTAATTTTATTTTAGGTGAATTATATACACAATATATAGTGTTATTTATGCCTACTAACCGCTATATATTGATTGTTTTTGCTGATAAAAGTGTTGTTTTATTGTCCAGACTATTTTCGGCCTGTTCCGTTGAATAATTCTGGAAATGCGCGAGGCATATATGTTTTCTTTGTTGACTCTGAGATTTTATCAGACAATCTTGATACGGCATCTGGATCAAAATTACAAGCCTTAATCATCTGGATCACAGACAGTTCATTCTTGTATTTCCGGCGCTGCCGTAGAAGCTGCTGCAACATTTTGAAACAGCGCCATCCTTGACAAGCGTTATAATTACCAAATTCTATGTAATGGTTAATATCTACAATTTCTTTATCTATCTCACTCAGTTTTTCTTGTAATTCATTTTCTCTTTGACCAGAACCAGATAACGTGTCACGAATAATGTTGATCTTCGACAGCCAATCTTGGATATTATCATCCTCAACTTCGCGGAAAATAATTTCTGATTGTTTATTTTCAGACTCCGGTGTAATCTTATCGACCTGATAAGAAGTGTCTACCAATCTAACTTCGTAAAAACTGCGAATAGAAGATGAAATAGAGTTTTTCAAAACAGCATTCGCTTTCAAAATATTATCAAACTGCTTTGCGCCTTTCAGACTGCGGATCGGTACATATTTGCCAGTACCGGCATCGTGACGGATATAACTACCATTACCATCAGTTATCACATAGTATGCCATTTCACATTTCCTTATTTGAACAATTTTTCGTTATTGTTTTTAACGGTTTTGGTGTAGGCCGTGGAAACACGGCCACACACAATTACTTCAACTTGATATATGGATAAAGAAACTTTCTAATATAAGTCGTATTATCTTGACGAACGCCATACTCTCTCGCTGCTGCCATAATGATTGCACTATCTTCATGGCTTCTCGTTGACGTTATGATTTCTGTTGTTTTTTCTTCGCCATATTTCTTGACAAGATAATCAAAGAAACCAAGCCAATACAGATTGCGGTAGTTCAAAATAATGCCATTATATTTACTGTTGACGTGTACGGCAAGTTTCCCATTGATATTATTTCGCATTTCTTCTATGCTTCGATCATCAAAAGTATCAGCCTTATTCTTTTGGACAATGAAGCGGAAATAACTGTTGCGATAGGGAACAATAAGGTAATTCCTCCAGCCCTCGATTTGTCGCATATTGTGGAATTTTTCAAGCAACGTATAGCAACGGTCATTCAGTTGGATTCTGCGCCCAGGCAACATGGCAACCTTATTCTTGTGGTCAATCATGCCCTCCTTAACTTCCAAAATATCCTCTGTACGATCAAACCCACAGTAATAGAGTAGGATGATTAGTTCAACATAATCTGCTCTATCAGGCTCCAAATCCGCGTGAAGCTGGTTGATAACTTTTTGAACATAATCGTATCTGAGAACTTCCTTCCCAGCGGAAAAGCGTTTCATTGCTTCTTTACTGCTCATTCGCTTATCAACAAATGGATTGCGAATAATATCAGTAGTTTCAATATAGAAATTAAAAAGTGTTCTGAACAAAGACGCAACACGGTCATACGATTGCGGAGCAAGAATGTACTTCACATCATTTCCGTATTTTGTATTAAGAATTTTGTCAATCAGATCAAGAAGCTCGTCAACATTCATATCAACAAGTTCTTTGCCAATCTCAATTTCATAGGCATAAAGTTCCGGTTTTTCAATATACCTCATTTGAATCTCTTTGTTTGTTCCGCGATTTGCTTCATAGTAATTCTCAAACAACTGCTTTGTTGAAATTTTGCCCATAATTATCACTCCCTATAATGATATGAATATAATATAGCATAACACACATATTTTGTCAATCATGTTTTATTAATTGTTTTTAACACGCAGACAAAATAGGAAACTGAACAGAAATCGCCCGTCTAATATCAGACAAAGTTTCCGTGTCCTGTACCATTCCAACCTTTTTGTCAAGGCAACAAGCGGAAACTGTGGTGATCTGCTCGACCATCATTGTACTTGGTACGGGTAGGCCGTATTTCTTGTGGTTCCACAGCTCGACGTGTACCGGCAGTTTGCGCTTATTCATCTTAGATGTGATCGGAATGATATTTAGAGTTGTGCTATATGTATTATTCAAGTCATTAGACAGAATAAATACAGGCCGATAACCGCACTGGATGCTTCCTTCTCTTGCAGCGAGGTTGCACATCCAAATCTCACCAAAACGAGGGCGGTTATTATTTACAGTATTGAGCATATTTCCACCACCTTTTCACAGTATGTAACTCATAAAGGCGGGAATCTGCTCTTGTTTAATATGTTACTATGTCGTTGTGCTATCAACTCCTTCTCGCCAATACGAATTACAGTAATCTATTTACTGTATCTACATATTAGCATAGTGTGGCAAGGTTGTCAATACTGTATCGTAACTTTTTGTAATTTTTTCTAAACCATTTTGATATTACTTGATGAAGGTTCCCTCCAACTCGGCGGGGCTGCGGCTTTTACCAAGTTTCACAGCGGTATCACCGTCCATCTTGTAGAGGAAATAGAAATCTCTCTTATCCGCTTTCGATGTGATGTAATAGTTTTCGCCGCTTTTTGTGGTAATGTGCGTCCATATTCGCTCCGTTTTTGGGATGCCGTTAATCTCAGCCAAGATAATCACCTGCTGCCTGGAACAGATTTGTAATTTTGCCCCATTCGCTGCGGAGTTTTGCCTTCAGATCAGTCAGAACATTGTTGCAAACCGTGTGATTCTTTTTTACAATGCGATATTCAACCGCGTAAGAATCATCGTCCATCGTTCCAAATGTAACGGAAATATCATTTTGATTTGCGAAATCAATTATACTTTCGAGCGCCGCCCTATGAGCATTCTCATAAGACTCCAAATCTTTTACATTTTGTGCCAGTCTAAAAGTTCCTTTGATAAAGGTTTTCATATCATACTTCCTTCCATTTGTTTTTCTGAATGATTGCTCTCATGTTGGCTACACCAACAGGGTTCATACTATGTATGTGTATTGGATAACTTCTTTGTGTTTCTTCGAGCCAATCAAGAACCTTGATGTAATCGCCACCGTCTGCGGCATAATCACCAGCGTCATGGTCAATATCAATCAGTTCAATCTGTGTAAGCCTATCTATCTTTTCACTTCTTAGAATACAATTCTTTGCGTCATTTACGCTCCTGCACCAAATATAACCATCTGGTGCAGGGCGCACATCATCAATCCAAAGTTTCATTTTTCCAAATCCTCAATCATTGCCATAAGGCCATTGATCGCGTCAATGTGTACCATCGGATCAGCGTTCTCGGCGTTGTCAGCTCCGGCCTTGTATGCAGCCTTGATAATCTCGCGGAGATCGTTTGCATCGAGACTGACAACCGGCTTTTCAGAAACATCTTCATAAACCTTATCGCCGGTCACATAATCGGTAAAGAAAGAGCCGAAATCGTCATAGTAGGCATCAATCTTTTTCTTCGTCAGGCCGATATAATGCTTCGTGGTCTTGGTGTCGCTGTGATTGTAAATCGTCTGCAACAGTTCCATGCTGTCATAATCGCCGGGGTGAAGCATACGGGACATCATGCCAAAGGTCTTTCGCGGAGAGTGCGTACCGATGTTGTATTCAATTCCAAGATCAACCGCAGCCTTTTTCAAGCCCTTGCGATAACCGTCAGCCGTGATAACTCTGCCCCTGAAATTGCCGCTGGTCTGAATGAAAATGTGGTTCTTATAACCATTCGCAGCAGGGTCAACACCGGTGCGCTCAATATAGAGGTTGATCGCCTCGCGGCAAGCGGAGTTGATACGCGGGTTTGCCAGCTTGTCTGTCTTATCTTCGATAATCTCCATAAGGTCGTTACGGAGCTGACCGTTGATAGGATTGAAAACGTGTTCCCACGTCAGTTCCAGCGTATCACCAATGCGCCGTGCCATGTTGCAGGAGAATACGAAGATCAAATAGTGCTGCCACATTTCATTCTGCGCGAAGTAGGCAATCAGTTTCTTCATATCCTCAATCTGGATGGGATAAACCTCAGACTTCTTGCCGCGCTGCTTATTGCACTGGACATTCTTTGGCGTTCCGTCCTTCTTCATCTTCGGAAGTTCGGAAACGATTACCTGTCCAGGAAACAGCGGAGAAGTGATCTGAATAATGTTGTTCGTTGCAGTAGCCATTGTGATTACCTCCTCAACAGTAAATCATTTACTGTAATCAGTATATCACATATTTTTTATTTGTCAAGTAGTTTTTACAAATTTTTTCTAATTTTTTCTTTTTTGATATTTTATTCGCTTACCGCTTGTTCTTTTGCCTTTTCAAAAACAAGATGCGCAAACTGTTTCTGGAAATCCTCGTTGTCCTTCAGCATTTCCGCGAAAATGGAAAGCATAAACCGTTCCTTAATCTTCGACCATTCCTCCGGCGTAAGATCGGGGTTTTCTTTCTTCGCAGCTTCCAAGAGCTGAGACATAATTACCTTGCCGCGCTCACTGTTCAGCGCCTCGGTTTCTGCCTGGATCGCTTTCTGGATAAACTGCTCATAGTTATTTTCAAATTCTGCCATATTATATTTCTCCTGTTATTCGTTGATAATCCCAGCCGCATAGAGTTCCTTTGCTCTTGCCTGAAACATTTTCCAATACTCATTATCTTCCACGCATTCCGCGTTCAAGATTGCTTCGATTTTTTCCGGCTCTAATATATGGTAATGCTTTTTCTGCACAGACCACGCAAGATTTCTCGATGGGATATTCGTGTATTCCCACAGATCGGTTTTCCCATCATATCTGCCATCTACAATATTCAGATGATTTCCGCAAATGAAAATTATGATCTTATAGTTTATGCTAAACTCTCCAAAGCTCAGAACACCATTATAACTCTCGCCGCCGCCATATTTGGTTTCCCAACGGTCAAAATATCCTCCACCGACACGCTCATGGCCTTTACCGGCATGGATTTGTCCGTCCCACATTTCCTTTTTGTAGTTCGGAAATGAAGTTGCAAACGGGCAATCCATCTTTTTCTCAATTTTGATTTTCATGGATTATGAACCTCATATAAATCGGTATCGTACTTCTTGAAAATCTCCAAGCATTCGTCCATTGTTTTCTGTTTCGGATTTCCCATATCAGTACCTCACTTGTAATGAACTTTTCCATCAAGATTGTATGTGCGACAAATTGCAGCTGCATTTTTCTTTGTGCCAATGCTTCCCATTACGGGAATGTAATCGTAGCCTTTCCTGTGGCAATACCACAGCTCCGTGCCGTCAGACGGCATACCAGCCAGATATTTAGACGGAACTTTCTCAATGATGTGGGTGTATTCTGCCAAATTTTCCACCTCCTCAAAACTCCGGCTGGTATGTGTTGACAATCGGCTTGATATTCTGCTTGCCGAAGTATTCCAGAACATCGGTAATCTGGCGACGGTCACAAGAACCATACTTGGACATTTTCGTAACCACTTTATGCTCTCCGATGGTCTTTTCTCCGATGGTAAAGAGCAAATCTTCCGGGAAATCCACATACCCATCGTAGATCAAAACGCCACCATGCAGATAAATGTAATGTTCCAAACGCTTTTTCTCAGGCAACAGTACGAGCTTCACAGCATCTTTATATTGAGCATAGTTTGTATTGATTGCGCTGCGGAATTTTCCATGTGTAACAGAAACACCGCCGAAATCGTTAATTCGGATCATGGTGAACTTCTGGTCATACTCCATTCCAGCTCGTGCGAACTGAGATTGCAGACTTTCATACTCCGTAAGAATACGGTACACGGCAACCTTCAGGCTTTCCAGTTTAATTGCTCTGGCAACATTCTTGTTGAGCTGGAACTTGTTGCGTTCTACCCAATCAATCATTGCCGCCTTGTACTGATCGAAATTCTCACATTCCCATGTCCCAATCAGATCGTTGTCCTGGATAATCTGTGCGCTGGCATCCTCCAGATCGTCGGCAAGCTCGGAATACTTCTGCGCTTCTTCCTCGGAAATCCCGGTATTCTTTTCAACCTCGCGCTTGATCTTGCTTTCTTCGTCCATCAGGAACACATATCTGGCATAGTCATAGCCCTGCGGATCAACGATAATCATTTCACCTTCGGTCATAACCATAACGCAATTGCAAGAATACCATTCCACGGTTTCGCGTTCCTCGCGGGTCATGTTCTGGTAGTCAAGATCAGAGTTAATGCGGAGATCGTCGGTTCTGCTGCCGCCCATCTTGGAAAGGAAGGAGAAGTCATGCAGAAGGAGATTGCAGAAGTTATCAAAGCACTCACGGCTGAGAATGACAGACTTGGAAATCTGGCACTTGACTCTTGTGAATTTCACATCATCAGCTCTGTATTCGGACACCCGGCAAGCCTTACTTCTGTTAGGCTCCAAAGCGTTCACAACATACAAATCGACGTATTCATCCACCGTCGCATCAGCTTCGATTTCGGCAACTATCTTTTCTTCCTCTGCGCGGATTCTCGCGGCCTCAATACGGTCAGCCTCGTCCTGCTTTCTACGTTCCTCAGTTTCACGGTCAAGTCGCTCTGCCTCTGCCTTTGCCCATGCTCCCTTGCTCTCGGCAAATCTGGCGCTCATGTTCATTTCGGAAACGGTCATTTCGCGCTGCTCATAATCCCAATCAAGAATGCTGCTCACGCCGTACACTCCATAAAAATTCACATCGAAATAGTCCGTCATGCTGTCGCTGTTGTCATAGTTGTAGCTGCTGGCGAAACGGTAGGCGTAATTTGCAATCGCCTGTGCTTCGTCGCTGTTCTTTGCGAATGGACTGCACTTCAATTTCACGCTGATGCTGTGAATGTCAGAAGTGACAGACCACTTGCAGAACGGAAACCGCTCACGAAGATGCTTGCGGATAATCGCGGCGATTTCCTTGCAATCGTAAATCCGATACTTTGCGAAGTTGTCACCGATCTCGGAAGTACGGGTCAGCGCCCAAAGGTCATATTCCTTGTGTTCTGCTTTTTCGTTTTTGTTATTAGAACCAGAAGAAACAACTTCGCCTCCGATGGTGTTTGCAAACGCTTCACGCGCCGCGTTGCGGACTGCATACCACATCTTCTGCTTGCCGCTCCAACGGAACCCGTTTGCCTTCAGGCCGGTCAGAACGTCGGCGCTGGGCTTGCTTTCAAATCTGATCTCAATGCCGTTCTTTTCGTTGTTCATAGTGATTGTAGTCATTTTTATTCCCTCCGTGTTGTGTGTTGTTTGGTAAATCACTTACTGTAATCATTATAGCACGAATTTCAGATTTGTCAAGCACTTTTTACAGATTGTTTTTAATTTTTTGAAAAAATATTTTCGCCTGTTCTGAATGCTTTATCCGTTCTTTTCCTGATATTCGGTAAACTCGTCAATATCATTTACGATTTCGACAAGTAAATCTCTAACCTCTATGATCTCGCCATTTTCATAGTCTACTGCCGCCCGTTTCAATGCGTCAACAATTTTCTTATCGTCCAATTCGCCATTCTTGTAAAATCCAAACATACTTATTCCTCCGAATAGATCAATTTGTGAATTGCCTCAATTGTTTCAAAAGAAAGTTTGCTTCTGTAAAATGAATTGTCATGGAAGTACATATAAATATCATGGAATGAAGATTCTGCAAGTTTGTACTTGTTATATGCTTCCTCGTTCTCAAAGATTAAATAACCATAATTGTAATCGTTGACTGCGCTTCCATCCTCAATATCGAATTTCTCTAAACCCCAATTACTGCCGACATTGATATAAAAGTATTTCTTTCCTATCTTCTCAACCACACCATGACGCGGAGGATAGTTCTTGTAGTTTCCAGTACCTACAAGAAAGACATTTTGACCAATACTTATACTTTTAATTGTTCTACCGGATTTCAGCGTTATAGTGTCTTTCACATTATCACCGCCTGTTTGTGAAAATCATATCGCTCTGGCGATATAGGTGAAGCGCCTGGGTTTTTGTGTAGCCGTAATATTGTTTTACTCCGAATGCTCCATAAATCACCCAAGCGCCGCACTCGTTCCTCTCAACCAGATAAACTATATTTTGGTTGATTAGTCTCATTCTGGCCTGTACTCATAATTATCTTGATCGGCTGCATACTTCGCAAAATCAATTCGCAGTAGTTTCTTGTTGCCAACAGGCGCACCAGCCCCGAATGCCACTCTGCCAACAGCTCCGACATAATTGATTGTGTTATCCGTATTCACCGCCATAATCTCGGCATACTCACGGCTTGTCGGTTTCTCGCCGTCGCAGTAGGTAAATCCTTCTGCCTCGGCTTGTTCCAGAAATGCCTTGCCGGTCTGTTCGTCCTTCAGATACACATAAACTCTGCAACTCTTAAATCCCGCTAAATTTCTAATCGTTCTCATGCTTTTTTGTTCACCTTTCTAATAGTTATTTCCTATTAGACTGTATGAAAAAATCCCATCGTTACCGATAGGATCATCACCCTATCGGTCAAGCATTACCACCTTGCCATTCGGTAGGTTGGTGTGCGGTCAATGAGCTTGTCTCTCACGCACTCTTAATAGGTTGATTAAATTGTACCACAACTGCGAAGAAAAATCAATCAAGATTTCGTTATTTTTTCTCTGTTAGTTTTAGGAGATCAAACACATCAATATCAAGAGCCGCAGCAATCACGCATACCTTTAGCATTGGCGCTTTAACATTTGTTCTTCCTCTGTTAATCCATGCATACGCAGACTCTTTTTTGCTGCCCGTTATCTCAATCAGTTTTTCAAGCCTTGCGGTGTATGTATTGCAATTCGGATATACCTGTTCAAGATACATCTCTATATTCTCAGCAAGTGAAATTTTGTCGATAGCTTCCCATTGTTGGTTTAATTCAAGCACTTTTGCCGCAAAATTCATATCAATTCCTCCTTTGGTAAATCCATTTTACAGGAGGAACAGCAAAATGTCAATTATATGCTTTCATATCGTAGGCCAAGTTTTATAAATCGCTCCGGCATTTCTGTATTGCCTTTCAGCCAAGAACACATACATGGGGAACGTACACCGTAATGACTGGCGCAATCCTTTAAGGAAGGATAAACAACGCCGCCGCAGAATACTTTTCTATTTGCGTTACTGTTTGCTGTCGTGCGCTTTCGGTATGTGCGCTTGCTGCTCTCACGCGCTGCACGTCTGGCAGATACGGCTTCATACGGATCGGAATATTGATCGTATTCTTTGATATAAACCGGCTGGCGTTTCTGCTTCGGATCATACGTGTAATCTCTCACATATTTGCGTACCGCTGATCGCCCCTCCATGTAAAACAAAGTAGTCAAAATATAGTCTGCATAACTCATATCAAGACGATTTCCAAGTCCTCCAGATGATTTATACTTGTCTAATATTCTGTTCAGAGCATCGTCGATGAATTTACTGTCTGCCATGCTCAACTCTGGAATTTCGCTCATGCCGTTCCTCCTCAATGTGCAAGGTTATAATATATACCAGGGCAACGGGAAACATTATAGATATAACTGCCACACCGTACCAAAAGCGCATTTTCACCATAGTACAGTTTCTTCATCCCGGCCACGCTGCCGCTGGCGTGGAAGTTTGGATAAACGTCAATATGGTATTTCTTCCCATCTTCAACTCGTAAATATTTAACTCGCATTACAAACCTCCAAGTGCATTCTCATTCCATTGTCTCGCGGGATAGACCATGCTTTCCAGTAGCTTCTGAAATCATATTTATCGTCATAAGGATACTTACCCCATAACATATTGATTTCGCCACTATATTCGTTTAGGAGAATAATCCCGTCGTATGGCTTATATGTTAGTCTGACATGATCGCCAAACCTGATAACTGTTCCGTTTCTGTCTCGCAATCCGGTATCAGCGCCGATGTTGTTCGGAAATTGCTTTACTTTGCGCAGTAGGTTATTCTCAATTCCATATTCTTTTGAAATCTTCTTAGGAATGATCCTATGCATTGTTGCTCCTTTCATAGATCGGCTTGCCACGGAAGAAAATACGGCTGATGTTCTTACAACAAAGCAACTTATCAACATCTTTCCACCGATTATCACTTGCGCCAAGCGTATCAATCAGCATCCTTCCAACTTTTTCAGTTGGAAAATGATATGTGTTGAAATAATTGTTTTCTAAAATTTGGTTCAGAAGGATATTGGATGCAACTTTCGCCGCGGCGGTTTTCCCGTCTAATTCAAATTCGACAAGAACCATATTTGCCTTTGCGTTCTGTACCGAATGAGCCATTTCAATTTCCCAATCTACCGCAGCTTTACCGGACTCAATATACTTTGCAACAGCCACTTCATGCGATTTACTGGAATTAATCGTATCTTTGTACTTTTCCAACAGTTCAGCGCAGACAGTATCTAACGGCGTACCATAGACCAGGATTTCCCGTGCGTCCCGATAGGACAATCCGAAATAAGCATTATTTCGACAAGTAGAAACATAATCATAACCTTCGATTAAATGCCGCCGTGCATCATCACGAATGACAGACTCGATAATGTCCTTTGTCGGCTCCATCTCAGCGTAATACTTTGCGAATGCAACCTCACGGAAATACTTTTGAATCTCTTTGAGATAGTCACCGAAAAGCATAACACCATCCGTATCTGCACCCTGCGGCAGTTTGCCGGAATAACAGGAGAAGTCATAACAATCCATGACATAGATCACACCATTCGCATAGACGGCGCACGGCTCATATTTCACGTCATTATCAAGGAAGAAATCGCTATCGTAATTTCTCGCACTATAGTACAAAACTGCGTTGCCGATCTTGCTGCCGATGAAATGCGTGTAGTATTCCACATCATCATGTTTTACAAGAAATGCAAGATTACCAGCCTTAACATTCTTGATAAACTGATTCAAAATATAAGCATAATCACTTGCCATGACAAATATCTCCTTTTTATATTTTCGTTATTGTTTCTAACTGTCTTAATAATTGGACAGGAGATAAAACTAACTGTCCAATTTATAGTATAATTACTTTTTCTTCCGTTTCATGTCTGCTCGGATCAGGTCTTTAATATAACCGGATTTGTTCGGCTGCTCATCAATCCAGGCAATCATTTCATCATCCTGTGGGCTGAACAACTTGAAAATGATTTGTTTTGCGTGTTCTTTATGGTATTTGCTCTGCGCTGCATATCCTGTTTTCTTATTGTATTCCTGATTGTATTCTTTCTTCCGAAGTTTTGATTGCTCTGATAATGCCATTTCTATCACCCTTTATCTTGATATGTAATGATAGAATAGCATAGGTATTACGCTATGTCAAGAATTATCGGCTTACAACCCATCCAATTCCTCGCGGCTGGACGTTTAGGCCGCACTTGACAAGCAGATCATAGATAGATTGCTGGATAAATTCAGGCTTCTCGCGCCTCACAAGCGCATTGTAAATATCGGCAAGAATATAGCAATCGCAAGGTGTAATTCCTCGTGGAAGTTTGCCGGTGTCCTGGATTTTGTCTAAAATCTGGCACAGTTTTTTCATTGCATCGTACCTCCTGCAAAGAAATTATATCCACTATATAGCTCCATGATTTCACAGATTCTATCACAGAATTGTTCCATCTGTCCTATCGTAATTTTGCGGAATTTCCAGCACCAATCAATCCGATTGCAAATCCAATCAATCGAATGCTGCTTATAGGGGTGATAGTCCTCATACTCTTTGATAGCATCATTGATCTGCGCCGCATAGTCAGTTACTTTTCTCTGCTTTGCCATAACTACCACCCCTATAGTAATTTAGATTTGATATTCAATGTCGCCGGTGTCCTCGTTGATAACGCTGAACATCCGTTTTTCGTTCCGCTTCTTGTAGAGATCAGCACGATAGCAGGCTTCACTCAACCGAAGTCCGTAGTCGTGCGGCATATCAATCATTCGCCCATCGAAGTGCATCATAATTTTGAACATTGTATTCCTCCTGCTCTAAAAACTGTCTACATATGCGGTAACTCAATTACTGTAATCATTATACCACAAATCCATGATTTGTCAAGCACTTTTTACAGAATGTTTCTAATTTTTTAATTCGCCTTCACCGCCGCGATTAACTGGTTGATATAGCCATAGATCACTTCGGACGGTTTCGCGTTCTTCGTGCGCTTGTAATACTGCAACTGTTCGCATTTGCCGTCCTTGATATTCAGTGTTGCAAGACTGTCATTTACCCATCCGGCAGTTCTGAGCGGGAGCTTGATACCATATCTGCGGCAAAGATGATTTACAACAGAATATGTGCTGCTCTCATATCTGCCGGTGTAGAAGGTTACATCATCGTTAGAAAGAATGCCGCCATTTCGCAGAATGTCAATTGCCTTGTCAACTACCTTGTCGGCTTGGTCATTCTTTTCCCGGATAAATGCGGCTTCTTCCGCTTTGCGCTCGGCCTCTCGCTCTGCGTATTCTTTCGCCTTGCGTTCAGCAAACAAACGCCTGGACTCCATCATAGCAGGCACAAGCTCCGGCCTAATCTGGTTGATAAACTCGACCATGAGCATAGTGATATGTTCCTGCTTTTCAATCAGACAATGGGCGATAGCAAGAATGCCGTTGACCGTCGCAGACTCTCCAACACGCTCAACCACAAGCTCAACGCCGTTTTCTTCTTCCAGATACCAGCCAGGGCAAGAACCGGCCCAAACACCGCATTCAACGCCGTCAAACACAAGATAGATTGAAAAACTCGTCTGACCATAGGAGTCTTTGTCAACCTCACCGATATAGATATTGCCGTCGATCTTGCGCATTTTCTTATTATGTCGCACAACCTTGTTGCCGTCTGCCGCATACATGAAAATCTTGTGCTGCTCGTATTCGGTCTTAATTTCGTCCAGTTTCATTTGTGTAACCTCCAAATATGATATTATGATTTGCAGTAATTCATTTACCGTAGCTATAATATCATAGATATATCCCTATGTCAAGTATTATTTTTAAGTTTTCAAATCTTTTTATGTATCAAATCACAACATCATATCGTGCAATATCGGCACATTGGAGCATAATGTTCGCGGCATTTGCTGCCGTATGGAAATTCCAATCAGTCAGATAATCAATGGTTTCCTTTGTCGGTCTAATGCCAGCCTTTCCGATTTCACTGATAATGTTGCCAAGAACAACCATCCACTTGTTCCCGAATGGGCTGCTGTAGCAACCGTTTTTCCTGAAAACTTTGTCCTGGATATGCGCGATCTTCTTTGCGTCCTCCTCCGGCGTGGTCATTTGGATGTTGTCAAAATTCGCCGCAATCGTCGCGTCAGTTACCATTTTCAAAATCACTCCTTTTAATTGTTCCGTCTGGATTTAGTCTACCATCGTATGTGCCGCCTCGGAAGAACATACCGATGTTTTTGATTTCTTGGATCGCCAATTCGCGGCCAGCATTTTCACCGCCGACAAAATACAATCTGATACCCTCGATTGTTTCTTTATTGCCTTCCTTTTTGCTCCATACTCTCAGACCGATTTGCAGGGATTTTACAACGTCAAGCCCACCACCGTCAAGAATATACTCACGGATTTGTTTTGCCGCTTCCGTCAAATGCTCGTCCGTCAGAGCAACACCGTTATAGAGGCGATTGCACAGCTTTTCGTACTCAAAGGCATTACACTTCATTGTTTTACACCCATTTCCAGCTTGTTTCCTCAAAAGAAATATCGTCTGGTTTCGTAATAATCTTTTCTTTGAGAAATTCCGCTGCGTACTTGTAGAAAAGATTTCCGCGATAGCCGATCAGAAAACCTGGCTGAGATGTATAAATCTTCAACCTTGTTTCTGTATGGCCTGTTCCTTCTCCATCGTCGCAAACTTCTCTTTTAGTATATTTGAATTGGATAACACTTGTTGCTTTCGATTCCTGTTTCCATCTTCGGAGGATTCTCTGAATGATATTATCCATAAGAATCACCACCAGTCATTATCATTACAAGCCTTGAAAAACTTGTCTCTTGCAATCTGGAAATCCCGGATGACTTCATCAGAATATCCCATTTCCTTCAGATAATCCGCATAGTTCTTATCATCCGCATACTCGCAGGAACCGAAGCAACTGCACACGTCCCAATCGCCTTGATATGTATTGATATGGTATTCGTGATTTCCCATTTCATAATAGAAAGCAGAAACCGCAAATTCCGTATCATTCATCAGTTCATGGATCGGATCGGTCTTTTTGAAATACGCTCGAATAATCGGCGCATCTGATCTCAGATAATACCCACCAGCGCCAAGAGAATAAATCTTGTCCGTATCGTCAACGGTCAATCCACGCTTTTCCATTTCTCGCGCAAATTGATCTCTGTTAAATGCGAAGAAAATAGGGAGCGCGTTAAATTCTGTCTGCTGCTGATCCTTATATTCCTGATATGTCATGGGATTTTCCTCCAAATTTTCCGATATATGTATTACTGAGAAATTGCTACACTTACTTCTGCCGGTGAAAGCGTAAAGTAAACAGGCTCGTCACCGTTGTCATTTTGGAATGTAATATTGCCGTACTCGTCAACACTTGCAACAGCGCATTCCTCGCCGTCCATACACGCAAGGTCGCGGCTGGACTGGAAATTCAAATCGTAAAAGTAGTCTGACGGTAGCCCGCCTTTTACGCGATTTTTCGGAACAACCTCGATTTCCGTCTTACTCAGCCGTAAGCCGAAGGCGCTATACAGGGCATGGACGTTGATACCAACAATTTCACCGATTTTGAGATTATCCATTGATTTTTCCTCCATCAAGAATTGTCTGCAAGTACCAAGACGGAAGATTCAAGAGTCAAAAACGGGCGCACCCCACAGGCAAAGCCACAAACGTTCCAGTCCAGAATACCACAGGAGCCGACGCAGCAAACGTAACGCGAATAGTCGTTGCTCGGCGTAGAAGCGGGAGTAATCAGCCACCACCAATCGGGATAGTTGGATTTCAGGCCAAGAATCTTGTGGTACTTCGCATATTCGGCAGCGGTCATAAGGCTGATCTTGTCAACACAGGAACCATAATCATCCAGGCCATCAAGGGAGGTCAAATCACGGAACATCGGGATGATGTTTTCTTCTCCAACGATGGACGCAATTTTCCGATAGTATTCACCGTTCTCGGAAAGCAGATCGCGCACATAGGAAACGCGCCAATCGTTGCTATCACCGAAGGTCTTATCGGAGAAAGCAAATTCATCCGAAACAATCCGAACACCATCTTCGGTATGTTCCAGAACGACAAACCGCTCGTCACCAATCATAAACTTGTCACCTGGATTCAGCGTGGAAAGTGCAACCTTGCCTTCGTTCATCAGATCAGCCAGCTTGTCAGCATCAAACTCGATGTAAACCTTACCGTCCTTGATCTTCATGTCAGCGTTGTTAATCGTAATCTTCATTTTTGTCATTTCCTTTCTTATTTTGGTATTTTGAAATTTATATGTGTTGTAAATGCCCTATTATTGTGGCTGTTTTCTTACAAAACTGCTGATAAAATTAGTCTTTTATTACTCAAAGGTCAAAAGCGCATTGTTTGGTATGTTCATGCGGAACATCAGATTTTCCACGATGGAATGCAAGAAGTTTTCCATTCGATACTCTCCGGCATCGTTCTTTTTGATAAAATATGTACGTTCCTTCAGCGGTTGACGGAGCAGGGAAGAACCGGGCGCGTAATACTCCATGTTCAAATAGATCGTTTCGCCGTCAATCCAATCAAACGCGCAGACTTTACACCCGGCGATCCAGCCGTCAATCCGTTTCATGCTGCCACCTCCTCAACTCTTGTGCAAACGTCGAATGCGTCAACCTTATATAATGTTCTGCCGTGCTTTTTCTTAAACGTATAGCCGACAGATTCATTCCAATCCAGTTTACCGGTGTAACTGTCATACTTAATGAATTTGCCCTTGCAGGACTCGAAAATGCGTTTTGCTTCGGCCTCAATCGCAGGCTCGATTTCATTTTGCGAATACTGAAATATCGCCTGAACATTCGGAGCATCATAGTCAGCCAGCAATTCACGGATTTCGTTGAATATGCGATTGCCGTTCTCTGCGCTTTTGTCAGCAAAAATTGACAGTGTAACATAACTGTAATCGTTGCCGGTCAACCGTCCGCTTGTAGTAGTATAAAGGCTGTTACACCAGAACCACAGATCATAGTCATTACCATAACCGTTGTTCTTATACTGCCCAATAGTAAAATGCTGTTCAAGCAAATCAAGAATTTTGACGATCTCGGAAGCAAGATATTCCCGTGCTTTGTCACACCGCGCAGCCCAATCTTCATCCGTATGGCTTTTTGCATAGGCTTGGTTTGCCTCGCACTCCGCTTCGGTGAAATACCTGTCAAGACGCACCTGGAAGGGAACCGCAACCATCAAGCCGCGCTCAATCAAATCAGAATTGGTGTAACTCATATCGTTCTGAATTTTCATTTTAATTGCCTCCTTATTTTTCGATATTGTTTCTCAGATTTCAACACGAACCAAGTTTGTCCCGCAGCGCGTATGATGGTACAATTCAGGATGTTCAACTGCGCCGCACATTCTGGTGTATCTGAAAATTACACCGCACTTCGGGCATTTCAGAAAGTATTTATATCTTGCGTTGCTGATCTCTGTCGGTACGCCTTTTTCTTCGGCATTAGAACAACGCTTGATCTGAATACCGTATGCCTTGTGAACCTTGTCGGCCATTGCCTTCCACTTTGCACCGTGGTTCATACAGCCGGGAACGGAATGCAGCAGCTCATGAAGCATGGTGTTCATCAGGCCATCATCGGGAATGTTCTCGTCAAGAAGGACGGCATTGATGTTGATTGCAAATCCCCCAGGAATGCCCTTGCACTGTCCCCATCTTCTCTTTGCCCGTGTGTTTACCGTGACTTCCTTGATATTGCCATAGGGGATTTTCAGATCGTCCAGCATTTCCATACACCGGATTGCGTACTCCATAATATCGCGCATTGTCTTTACCTCCGAAGTTTTGAAAATTGGTAATTCATTTACCATAGTCATTATAGCATAGGTTTATACCTATGTCAAGAACTTTTTTCATATTTTCGGAAATTTTTTAACGGCAGTTTTTCGATTTTCTGCCGATTTGCTGCGAACAATACAGAATGCGGCAGGAGGCTCCACAATGACGCACAGGCGATTTTCTGCGATTTGTAGCATAGTAAATCATTTACCACAATCGTTTGTTCTGCGGCGCTCTGGAGGCTTATATCAAATATCAATGTAGAGACAGGGAACTTTGATCTTCGCGCCGTCTTTATCTCTGATTGTTAATTCTCCGTACTCGCTGCCTTTTACAATTTGATTTCTTGTTTTCTCTGATACTCGAAAAATATCCTCGTAATCAATCCATACCGTTTCAACGATCCAGCCGCTATCACGAATTACACAGAGTTGTAATGCGTCTGTTTTGTGCAACAGAAATTCTTTACAGGTTATTCTATCCGTTTTGTTCATCTTCATCGTCCTCGTCGGTAATGTCAATCACACCAAGCATTTCACCGATATACTTGTCTGGATCGTGGTAAAAGCCAAAGCAGTTATTCAAAATGGATTTTTCAAATCCACCTTCTACATCGTTAATGTTGATCCGATTGCCGTCGTAATCCGTCAGCGTGTAACGGTTAGGAAGTTTCTGATTCTTGCTGCCGTACAGGGTATAGATAACTTTCCATTCCTTATCACCCAACGCCTTCTTGATCTTCTCCGGCGCTACGCCTGGATTCTGCTCCACGGCCAAATCATATAACGATTTCAGTAAATCAATCTTAAAAGATACTTTTCTCACTTCTTATCCCTCATAATCATATAGCAGAAAATTGTCATAGATTTCTGCGTTTTCTCGGTACTTGTTCGCCAGACGTTCACCAATGTCGCGCCAATCAGAAGGACAGTTAATTGTAGTCGCCAGCATTTCAATTAGGGCGCGTATTTCATCTGTCATTTCATAGTCTTTTGACTCGTCGGCCAGCTCGATCATACGGCAAATAATTTCAAACATTTTACACCGTTCTCCTTTACCTATTATTATTGTTGTATTCCACAATCATTTCAAACGCATTATATTTATTGTACTGCGGGTTTTCGGTATTGTTTTTAGCGACAACCTCAATATAACTTGCGCCAAACCAGGCAATCACTAAAATCGAAATTGTCATAGCCACAGCCCATAGCAGTTTCTTCATTGTACGCCTCCTAATAGCCAAAGTGAATGATTTGCAATTCGTTCCATTGCTGCGGATCAAAACCTTTTAACAGGCCAAGCAACGGACGCAAGCGCCGGTATTCGTACTTCTGGACTTCGACCTCCAGCCATGCGATAACGTTCTCAATCGGCGCTGTCGTGAGCTTCTTTCCGTACAAATCGGTATCTACTTCATTATCGTCGCCGTCAATGATAATCTTATAGTCGATTTCCTTTGTAAACAGTCGCGGGAAATCATCACTCATACACGCCATACGCATTTCCGCGATTTTCTCAGCAAAAACCAGCGTAGAGCTATACCGTTTCACTTCCGCGACAATGATTTTACTTTCATATCCCATCGAATTTTCCTCCTTCTTATGTATTCAGAAACTTAAATCCAAGCAATTCATTGATCTGCTGCGCCGTCATGCGCTTCCATGTGCCACGCCTGCAAAAGCTCGGCTTGCCGCCGTATCTGTTGTTGTAGATTTCCAGGCATCTATGCTCTGGATATGCACTGTTCGGCGCAAACACTTGATAGACTCTGCCGTAGGTTACTACATACTGTCCGGCCTCATAGATTTCTGCTGCTGTCTTTTCGTCGATCTGAAATTTTCCAACCGTCATTTCTGCGCCCTCCGTATCGGTAAATTATTTACTATAGATATATTAGCACAGTTTCGTTTATTTGTCAAGCAATTTTTACAGATTTTTTCTAAAAGTTTTCTAAGCGGCGCTTTGATGTTGTCGCTGCGCCGGTTATTCTATCAAATTTTCCAACTTGTTATATGCCTCTGTTCTGCCATTCCTCAATCTTATAGACAAGGTTCATACAGGATCGTGCCTTCCGTGCGCACCCGGCATTTCCCAACTTCTCAGCGATCCGCGCCAATCTGTCTTTTGCTTCGTTTGCTTCCAGAAGAATACGCTCGATTTCTTCCATGTTTTTCTCCATCGAATTTTCCTCCAGTTATTCCAGCTCGATACAGACGAATGACATATACATATCCTGAGAAACAGGGTAGATGTATTGAACGGTTCTATCAAGAGTATCGTCGGTCAACTTGTGCCGATCACATTCAAAATCATAACTTTCCATGATTGTGATTTCCGTTTCGCCATCGTCCTCAAAACGCTTGATAACCACGTTTCCCTGGATTGTGATTTGTTCCATAATGTCGCGCAAGGTCATATCTATATCCTCCTTGTTCTTTCGTTTATGATACCAAATTTTCCACTTAATATCAAGTGAGATTTTCCATCAAAAATATGCTTTCAAATATCGAATATTTCCAAGCCGGTCAACACTTTTTAATCTTGCGTATTCTGCGGTCACTCTGTCAACGGTAAACCTGTTTAACACGGACAGGCGATTGATACGCTGCGCCAGATCATCGGCGCTTGTTGCGTCCTCTACTGCGTCATATACGTCAACCGTTTCATTTTTTCCACGATAGACCAGCATATCACCAATAAACAGGCGCACACCATGAGAATTGATATACACAGGATTTTTCATTTGCTGTACCACCTTTTCAATGATGTTTACCCAACTATTTGTCGTGCTGAAGGCGTATGCGTTTGCTTCTGCCTTTTCCTTTGTGCTATATACTCCGATAATCTGCGGCTCTGCATCCTTGTACAAAGCGATTGCAATATAAACCTTTTGTTGCTTCATAACAGATTTTCCTCCTTCAGCATATCAAATCTATTTCTCTATTTTCTTCATTGATCGTTTTCTTGTAACTGCTGATATAATAGATTTCTTCTCCGCTGATTCCCTTTTTACACAAATCGCAGATAGGATTTTCCACTTGTTCAGCATCTAAAATGTCAACTATATTCTGCCTCCGCATGGTGTTATGAATTGATTGCAAGCATTTCCTGCAAACTACAAGCATGAAATTTTCCTCCTACTATTTATTCAGCGAATAATCTGCATGAATCAAAGTAGACACATTCGCCGCTTGCCGTCTCTCTTGCCGCTGTCCAATGGAACGCGCTGCGGGACAGGCCGCTCAGATAGTTTTTTCTTCCCAACAATTCGATTGCTTTTTCTCGGCTAATTTTCCGACTATGGTATTTATAATCCGTTTTCGTCATTGCTCGTTCAATCTGCTGAAAATCACTGTCAGGTATTCCAATATCGTGCAACGTCTTTTTATCTTCGATTGTCAGTTTCATAAAAGAACCTCCAAACCAGAAAAGTCCATCTCAAACATTTTTCCAACCAAATACTTATACAGATTTTCCAAAGTTACACCACAGAAACTTGTATTATTTGTAATGTCAATTGCTTGCATAATATACGGGACAAATCTGAAATTTTCTGCTGTAACATCCATGTGAATGAAATTTTCCATCATATAAAACTTAGCAACATCCTTTTTGCTGCCATCCTTATACACGACGTAAACCACAACAGTATTTTCGTATCTATCAAATCTAACACTCATAATCGCCATTGTACTACCTCCTTATGCTGCGTAGTGCTTCATCCGCACAAGCTCCATATCGAAATCCAGAAGGTGATTGTTCTTGTATTCTTCCACGATTGCACCGTGGAGCCGGTCAACATACTTTCCGAAGGCGGCGATCAGCTTCTCCGCATTGCCCGTTGTCTTTCTGTATGAGATTTTCCGATAATCACAATAATAAATGCTTTCTGCCGGTTTTGTCTTGATGGAACTTTTGATTGCCGTCATGGTCATGTTCTCCGGCAGATCGTCCTCCACCGTCCAGCCGCTCGGCATATGGATCATAAAGGAGGCGCGGATCATATCATTACCGGCGATATTGTTCGGGCATTCCCGCTCATTCTCGGCCATCAGGCAATCAATGGTCAGGCTTGTTCCCAAGCACCGGTAAACCTTGCAAGCCACAAAGGACTTTCCAAATGCCGCCTTGTATGCGGCCTCAATCTGCTGCTTAAATTCTGCGAATTTCATGGTGTTACCTCCTTCAAATTTTCCATGTGGTAAATCATTTACTGTAGTTATGATAGCATAGTTATATCCCTATGTCAATAGGTTTTTTCAATTTTTCCAAAATTTTTATGGGATCGGGCTTTTGCGGAGCTGCCCGTCAGAACTCCGTCAATTTTTCCGTTTAGATTTCTCACTTGATTGTTCCGTCAGGATAAACCATGTAACAATACGCGCCAGTATTAAGAGTATAACCAGAGATTTGATTGAGATAATAGCTGCCATCAAGCCGCTTGATAACGTGCAGACCATTGATCCCTTTGAGCTTTTCCATTACGCGCCAGTTAGAAATCTTCCGTTTAATTTCATCCAAATACCAGAATGTATCACGAATATGTACCAGGCCAATCCCATATTTCATTTCCTGTTCTTCCCACAAATCAATGGGATAAAATGTATTCTTCATTCAGATTTTCCTCCACGTTTTCCGATTGTGTTTCCCTTCCAGGCGACGATCCAGCATTCCCAAAATTCGGAATAACTTATTTCATGGATTTTTGTGCTGCCGTTGTTATAGGTCAGATTTTCCGTTACAAATATTTCAGCTTCACGGCATGAACGGAATGTTTTGAAATGTAGTTTCAATTTTTCCACCTCCTTAATAACAACCTGCATCGGCCAAAACGCGATCCAAAATGTCACCGTTCTCGAATTTCTCCGTCAGGCATTCCAGGACTTCCCAAATTTTCCGATAGTAGTCAAAGTTATATTCGTTTTCGGCAATCGCCATGAGCTGATACAGAGCATTCTCACAATCGTCAACGGTATCGGATCGCTCCTGCCCGGTCAAATCCGTTCCGATTGAAACCAGCGCATTGGCGATTCCTCGCGGGTCATAGTCTTTTCTGATTTTCATTGAAATTTCCTCCTTAATACTTTTCATGTTTCATCAGTGTTACAAGATAGTATTCGCTGCCGTACAACCGAAAACCATACCGGATTTTCCGTGATCTTCCTTTGTTCTGATACTCGGTCAAAATCTTTCTTGCAACCTCGGATAATGTATTGTAATTTTCCGTTCCAGGCTCCAATACGCTACGTTCTACCAGCGCCAGCGTATATCTGTTTTGTATATCCTCCAGTTTTTCCGCTTTATTCATTGTATTTCTCCTTAAATCTGCATTACTGCCGCCAGATCGTCGATCAAATATTCCTGTTTCTTCGTCAGATTTTTGTTGTGGTATCTCATGTAGTTTACCAGTTTTTCCGCTACGCTCATAACTGCGCGATAGTACAATTCCTTCAGCTCGTCGCGCTCATGTTCTTCTGGCGTTTCTCCGTACTTCTGCAAAAGCTCCACGGTATCAAGATTTCCGTTTCTGTACGCTCCTGCGATCAGGCTATGAGATTTTCCAAATTTGGAATACCTGCGATTGATTTCGCCGCCGTTTTCATAGTATTTTTCCAATTCGTCATTGTCGCCGCTGCAAGCTGCGATCCAGAGATTTTCCATATCCAGCATAAGATTATCCTCCTTATCTGTTCAGCGTCCATCCGCTATATCTCGCGGATTCGATGGTATCATCCATGATTTTTTCCGTGCTGTTGTCATTCATCACCAGACTCGCGCAATCTCCGGCCATCCAATCTTCCGCGCCGTAGAATGTCCAGGCGTTTCCGTTGAAATCTTCCACCGTGACGGTATCGGCGTTTCTGTCCACGTCAATCACGATTGCCGCCAGCGCATAATTGTGATTTTCCGTTTTCGCCGCGCAAACTGTCAGCATCAGGCCAGCGATCAACACAAGCAACATGATTTTCCGCATTGTGTTACCTCCTTATGAAACTTTCCGATAGAACGCTTCGCCGTTACTGAAATGGGCGGTACAGACCAGCACAGAATACCCCCGATTTGCCAGGTTTTCCAGCCAGCGCCGGATTTTCCGCTTCTCTGCGTCCGCTGCTCTGATTGCCGCGCTCCGGCACATATCGAAGTAATAATGGGCATCGTCATTGTCAATGCAATATTCCGAATTACGATCCAGGTCAAATCTTGCGCTGAATTTTTCCTCGACGTAGAATTGAAATCCATAGTAATACCCGCCGATAATTGTCACATCATGGAATTTCAGATTTTCCGTGAAGTTTTCCGCGATCTCCTGCGCGTTCTCCGCTGCATCTTCCAGATAGCCATAATACGCGCCTTCGGTCAATTCCTCGCCAAATTCGGCCATATACTTTTCCGCTAAATCCTCGAAATCTTCCATGCCGCCGCATACCATCGGCATCCCGTATTCCATCGGCTTGAAATTAGCTGTTCCCATGATATTTTCCTCCATAGTATTTAGATTTTCCAGCATGGCGACGGCTTGCAACGTCCCGCCCGGCTGCATTATGCCGCGATTTTCCACCTCCTTCGCGGCCTGCTCTGCATTGTTTCCGCATAAGTTTTTCCGATTATCCCACCTCCAACCATTTCCGACTATTGATATACTCGCAAATTTCGGGATTATAACCATTTTCCAGAATGTACTTGCATAGGGCTTGTTTCACGGATTTTTCCGTTCCCATGTCCATTTCTCGCGTGATATTTTCCGCTGCGGCGCTGCCGCATCCTCCGATATACCCGAAAATATCCATGTAGAATTTTTGCGGATCGTATTTGATTTCTTCGATTTTTTCCGTCGCAAGTTTTCCAATGGGTATAACCTTGCGCCCGGATTTCGTCGGCGTATTTGCGATCCAGAATACAATCTATAATCAAGTTTTCCACCACCTTAATATTCATCGTATTCGCCGCGATAGAATTTTCCGATTGCTTGTTCGTCGTTCTCTGCGTAGATTCTCGCGTGGAAATTTCCGTCAATCAGGACGAAATAGCCCCATCTGTCAGCCCACAAGCTGCCGAATGCTTTTCTTGCAATCTCCATCAGATTTTCCTCCTTCAAATCAATTCGTACAATTCATCGAATCCGTATTCTTCACACCAATCGCATTTGGTATCTTCGGGATCGTCGGCAAATTCTCCGTCCGTCCAAATCAGGCGGGTGATTTGCTTGCCTTCATGAGCTTCAATCCCCATCAGGCAATGGCGGCAAACTTTCATATTTTCCATTTGGATTTTCCTCCTTAGATTTTCCAATTGATTTTTCCGTTTTGGGCTGCCATCATCAGGCCGGATAGCCCATCTTCCGGCGACGGGCATTTGCTGCCCGTTTCGGCTAATTTTCCGAATTATTCAACCTCCTTCAGCCTTGCGATCCATTTCCCGTTTTCGTTCTCATATCCCCATTTCACGCCGCAAGCATCCAGCGCAAGGGAAATTCCGTGGATTTCTCTATCAGATTTTCCATGATCGTGGATTGTATCGCCTTCCAGAACGGATAGCGCCTTCAGGATCGTCAACCGTTCCATGACTTTTTCCATTTTCCCGTTATCCATTTCCATGCTCCTTCTCATATTTCAAAATCCATTCATGCAATTCGGCCATCTGCTTTTCCGTCTTTTCGATCCAATGATCCGCAATCGGCGCGGGTTTTCCTTCGGCATTCAGCTTTTCCTTCCGTTCCTTTTCCTTTGCCCATCTGTCCAGGATTCTGCCGTATGCCATTTTGACAATCTCATATTCCGAAATAGTCTTGAAATCCATTGTTATACCTCCTTGATAATTTCGCCCGTTTCATCATCAATAGCCGCAATCTTGCATCCAGCGGAAAAGCCGCTGTTTTCGATATGCCGCCGATAATCGGGATCGTTCATTGCCGCGATTGCCGTATTCATGGGATATTTTGCAATCTTGATCCATGCCCCATCATGGGCGTAAATCGTCGCTGTATTCATTGTTGTACCTCCTTCGGCTATGCCGGACGCCCCATTTCCCCCACTATTGCAAGGGCGCGGGCGTTTCGTCGTAATTCTCAACGACTCATCAGCGGCATTTAGCAAGCAACCATTCCCTTCCCAACAATTTCTTTCATGTCGTAATAATTCAGATCGGGCGCGTATTCCTTCAAAAACCATCCGATTTGCTTTGCCGTCGTGCGGGAATATGTACCCGTGCATTCAATCATGCGCTGCCCGTCTTTATAGGCCATAGTGATGACTCTGGTATAGTAGGAAATGAAATTGATTTCCCCCGAATCGTCAATGCGGATATGGCATTGTGCGCTTGCATGATCCTTCAGATTGTACTTTTTCATTGTAGATACCTCCTGTATATTTTCGTTATTGTTTTTAGATGAATTTGCAATCATAGGCAAGCCCGAATGTCTCAACCATGATCGACTCTTGATTAAACTGCATTTTGAGATACTCAACCATATCGGGAATATCAATGTCCCCCGATTCATCGGTTACGATCTCAATGCGGATCGACGGCTCGCGGATAATGTTTCCCGTGCTATTCATCTTGTACACGCCTTCACAATCCAGCATGGAAAACGCGAATACATGAAAACGATTTAATAGAGTATCGGCCATGTTGGATTTCGCTGCCTTCGTGCTGATTTCTTGCTTTTCGGTATCTTTATCGAAAAGCCCGATTGTTAATTGATATTTAATCATGATTTTTCCTCCATTTGTTCCGCTTGTTTGTGATTTGATTTTCCGTTATTGTATCTAATTTGCTAATGGGATCGGGTTTTTTGATTGCCCGTCAAAATCATTTGATAATTGCATTGCTGCATATTCTTTCTATTGCCGTATCAAATCAGCATATTCTATTTTTCGATCTGTTTTCCTTTTGCTTATTCAGTTTTCAAGATACACTGTAAACTACTTTTTCGATGGCCGGATCGGATTTTCTTTCCTCCATTCGTTTCCGTTGCGTTTGTCGTCGTGATTTTGTTTACACTCGCATTATAGCACATTATCGCCCATTGTCAAGCCTTTTTTCGGTATTTTTTGCAATTTTTGAGATTTTGGGCGTATTGCACAAAACCGGATCAGAAAAGCATAGTGATATACCTATGCTATTGTGCAAGCTGCACATAAAACCTGGGCGCTTTGATGCGCTGCGAAAACTGGACAAGCGGAAAAATGCGGACGGATCGAAAAAAATATTTTTTCAGACGGTAGAAATTTTTTGCCGCTATTGCTATAATTAGATATAGGCAAAAACCATAGAGGAAAAGATGATATAATGTGATGAATTAGTGCATCTAATATGGCATATTAGATATAATAATTTGACGAATTAGATATACTTGTTTTGTATATTAGTAAGATTATTTGCATAATTGTAATATATCGGCAAAATCGGCCTATTTTTCACTTGTCAAGGGAAAAACCTTGACAGGCATTTTTCGTTTTATCAACCTATTTGCTTAGTAGGTAAATAGAGAAATGATCTGTTTTCAATTCTGTTTTTTGTCCTTTTATAGAATTGACTGGAAAAGCCCCAATAATAGACGGGATAGGTTTACATAATGCAGAATTGACCAGGACACCAGACCGGTCAAATGTGTTCCTCCCTAACCTCCCTTATTCATCAATAAAACTCTTAATCCGTTTCTCTCTTAATCTTTTTCAACCGTTCTATTATAGGCACTTACCGAACACAGAAAAATTGAATTTGAAAACACCAATTATTCGCATTTTGTAATTTCAATAATTCTTATAATTTCGGGAACATATTTTTTACAAAACACCAATTTTAGAAACTGTATTTCGGAGAATAATTTTTACACCGAAATTTTCAAAGTTAGTTTCAAATGATCTTCAAAAATTTCACCGCCAATAATAGGCACTTTGAAAGTTTTATTGATTTCATTGTTTAATAAATCACCAATAATAGGACATTTTGAACAAATCAGTAATTTATACCACATGATTTTGATAACCGAAAAACCAGTTAAATTTGCCTGCATTTTGAAATCATAAGCTGGTTCAATTATCGTATTGCCGCAAGTTTGCATTTTTCTTACTAATAATTACTTTAATTCTTATCTATATTCTTGAAATGACAATCTATATTCCCTAAATCTACAAATTCAAAAATATAGTAATTATTATAACAAAATCAAAGTAAGAATAGCACTGTAATCACATTTCCAAGTTGAACATCAATAGCAACAAAATTAGAAAAGAAATGGGATTGCAGGATAATTCTTTCTATATACTATTCTTTTATCAATACAAAAATTGAAAGAATTATCTTATTATAACAATACTATTATTAATTATAGTATTACTATATATACAAATTATCTTAATACTTGTATTGATATAATTACTATATATAAGATAATTTGATATAATCCAATTCTCTTAATAGAATAGTATTGATATAATTATCTCAATAAGAGAATTGTCTTATATTATTATCTATATATTTCTTTTTCTTTATTTCTTTTGGTTCTTTTCTTTCTTTCTTTTTCTTTACGAATTTGATGTTTAATCTGGCGAGTTCAGTAATTGTCAATATCTTCCTCTGGTTGTCGATCGGCTGATTTGTTGATTAGAAAAAATAACGAAAAGGCAGTTGACAAATAAATGCCTGTGTGCTATACTACCAACGCAGGCAAAAGTGTACTGTAAAGAAAACAAACCAATATGTTCTAATGCTAAAAACAATATCGAAAAATACAAAAGCAAAAAACTGTTGGTTTCAATTATTAATGGAAGGAGGAAACGACTATAGTAACGAAAGACACAAAATTGCCGCCAAATGGATATTCTGATGAACAGTGGCAGCGGGACTTTATCGCCCTAAAGTCTGTGGTTCAACCGTGCGGCGAAACCAAGATGAAAATTCCATTGTCTCTAAAATCATCAGAATATATGTCTTATCACGGCGATACACAGTATCAATACTATTGCAGATATATCAACGATATTCTTTGGAGCATTCGTCATGGCAAGGTTGACTATTGCTATTACATATACCAGATTGCTGAACTTCTGCGATTTGAGCATGATCGGTTGCAAGCTGTCTATCTCGAACAAGAGCATTGTTTTCGTCTTAGCCTGAGAAACAATGACGAAAAATAACGCTGAATATAAAACGGTTAGGCTGATTGTAATTTTACTAATTGTTGTGCTGCTGATAAGTTGGCTGCTGTTCGGAATATGTATTTATGTTGGTTTCACAAGCAACTCCGAGAAATCGGCGCAAGACACAATAATTGATACCGATGGTTCTGCATCTGTGTGGTCTGGTAATCAGCAGTTGCCACGAGTTGCATCACAGGCAGTTGATGGTATTGCAATTCCTGGTTTCAGTGAACTTGTTTTCTATTCCGGCCAAACGAAGCAAAGCGTGAACTTCTACAATCCAGAAGTCAACAATTGTCTGTTCAGAATGAGTCTCTATATCAACAATGAACTTGTCTGGCAATCTGATCTGGTTCAGCCCGGATATGGTTTTTACGAAATCTATCTAAGCAGACAATACAGTAACGGCAACTATTTTGGTTATCTGAAAATTGAATGTTTCAGTAAAGATGGTATTGCTCTTAATTCTGCAAGAGTAAACTTTAATCTAACAGTAATTACAGAAAGGAAGTAATAGTTTGAGATTTAATCATTGGAGATATAGAGTTTTTTCTATTATTTGCACGTTATTTATTTTGATTTGCATGATTGTTTGCTTTTTCTCAATGAAGGCTCATGCGGACGAATATGTTACAGGTGGCTATGGTTCTTCAACCATTACATACTCACAGCCGAGTGATTATTGCATTATCATTCCAGAAACGATTGATGCGGATGCCGGAGCCTATGTATTTCAGGCGGGTCAACTTAACATCACAGAAAACGAGCGGGTTTATATTATTCTTACTACCGCCGATCAGGATAACAATATTACGCTAACCCATGAAAGCGGTACATACACACTTGACAAGCAGATTGTGACAGAAAATGTGTCAGGGCATTCTATTCCTGATGGATTGCCGCAAAATTGCGTTGGTTATTTTGAACCAGATAGTTCCATTTCAGCGTTGTCATTTGCATTGTCGGAAGAAAACTATAATTACGAGGGTGCGCCAAAGGCAGGCCGGTATTCTGTATTGGTTGAATTTAGTATCTATCTTTCAGAGAATGGATGAAAAAGAATAACGGTTATATGATTCCTCCTCGCGGTAAAAATGTAAATAGAAAGTATATGTGTACATCTTGCGGCAAAGTTCTTGAACCAAAGGATGCTTACTGCTATGTCGATCCGAACAACTTTGCAATCACAAACAATGCGCCGCCTTATTGCCGCGAATGTTATAGAGAGAAGTATGGAGAATAGAGAAAAATATATAAGCCTTAGAAAAGCGATTGCTTTGACAGATCAACACAGTTTTGAATCTGCTTATGATGCGTTATGGATGGAAGAAGCACTTTTAGGACTTCCGACAGCAAACGTAAAGCCAGCCGTAAATGGCAGATGGATAGATAATGGGAAGAATAAACCTCCGACTTGTTCAAATTGCGGTAGCGGTTGCCTTTTGAATTACGAAAGCGACTACCACGAATCCGATTATTGCCCTCATTGCGGCGCTTACATGAGAGGGAATATAAATGGCTAAAATATGTGGCGCGGCAAGTAACTGTCCGTTTTCGCAACAACAAACAACTGTTGGCTGCCCGTGCGCCGAACTGTGTCCTGGTTACTGTGAAGATATAACTACCTATACAACCACATCTACTACAGAAGAAAAATCTACGCAAAAGGGATGATGATTTGGAGCAGAAAAGCGTCCACAGATTTATCTACAAAATTGAAAGCAAGGTATTAAAAAAGGCAAATTGGAACCTTACTCTGCCTTTAGCCGTAGCAATGCGAACTTGCCCCGATGTGATTGTTTCTCTAAACGATAGTCAATGCCTGCGGTTTATTGACGAGATCAATCACGCTACGGATATTAACAATAAAGTACGCGCTTTGCAAAAGAAGATTAATGATGTTAAAAAGCGCCAAAAGAGCCGAGAGAATAGAAAATTAATTAATGATTACTACGATATTCTCTATGAACTCCAATTCCAAAAAGATTACTTGTGTGTAATCATGTCAAAAGAGTCTGATTATGACATATGTAATCGTGGGTTTTTAATCGACTACGGTAACGGCTGCGTAATCAAATACCGCAGATTGCTTGGTACGAATGGCGGCATTAAAAATTCAACAATCGTCTATGTGAATGAGAACATCTATCCAGAATTAAAGCGGCGGCTTGACAACGGCAGGAATATTGACGTTCCTCTTGTACCGGCGAAGCTGGAAGCGTACCAAGCCCTAATTTGTTCCGGCTCTATCCCGCTCCCAAAACCAAATGGTATTATTGTGGTTTCCGATTGCATTACGCATTTCAAGGAAGATGTAATTCTGATTGATGATTCCGGTGACGGTGAACCGAAATTAACGCTGGAACATGATTATGAGATAGAACACAACGATTCGGACGGTTATGGTCTTATGCTGCCGTCTTATTCTCGTAAGGTAAATGAGTTTTTAACTGGTGATGGCGAACACACAATCGCCGGGATGAATACACGTTACGCTTTCACAAAGGGAATGCTATATACTTTTGACTTCCTTGAATTTGCGGAGCGGGTTGCAGGAACTTATGAAATCACAGATGTTTGGGGGACAAAGCGCGATATTCGCCAAGCAGAAGTAATTTTGACGGAATCCATGTTGAAACTATGGAACAGTTATCAATCATGGGAAGATTACTATAAAAACTGCGAGAAAAACGGTTATCAATTCTCTGTCACAAAAACCACGCCAGATCAGTTGGAAAACGTAAGAGACACTAATTATCAATTCCTTCAGAGTTATCATTTCACAGATGCGGAACTCGAAGAATTGTGTTCTCAGACAATTAACGAAATCCAGGATATTGCTGGTTTTGATTATAGAAAAGCAATCGTGTTTTTGACCGGTTATGGCCTAAATGAAAATAATGCTTTTGGCGCTAATATTGAAGATGCGGCAAAGGCGCTGATGATTGACCGCAGACTTATCAATGACCCCTACATCCGCAGCAAGGTTTTTAACCGCGTCAAGAACAGAATTTTGATGGGTGAACGCGGCGCAATTCGTATTGATGCAAACTACGCTATGATCTCCGGTGATCCTTATGCTCTGGCGCAAAGTATTTTTGGGCTTGAAACTACCGGCCTATTAAAAGCAGGTGAAGTATATCACAAGTATTGGATCGAAAAAGGTGCAGACGAGATTTCGTGCTTTAGAGCGCCAATGACCTGTCATAACAATATTCGCAGAATGCGGCTGTGCAAGTCAGAGCTTGCGGCGCATTGGTATCAGTATATAGATACCGTTTTGATCTACAACGCTTTTGATACCGCAACGGAAGCTGAGAATGGCGCAGATAAGGATGGGGACACGAATATGTGTACCAACAATCCTATTATCGTCAGAAATACAAGAAGCGAACCGACAATTATTTGCTTGCAGAAAAAGGCTGCAAAAATTGTCCCAACAGAGGAAGATATAGTTGTTGCTAATAAATTAGCATTCAATGATGATATTGGCATCGTGACAAATCATGTAACTTCTATGATTGAAGTTCAGTCTGGTTTTGATCCCGGCACAGAAGAATTTGATGAACTGTCCTACAGAATAATGTGCGGCCAATTATTTCAGCAGAATACAATAGATCGCGCTAAAGGCATTATTGCGAACCCAATGCCTACATATTGGTATTCTATGCGTGACAACAAAATCACCGGCGAGGAAACAGTAGAAGAAAAGCGCCGTAAAGAATTAAACCAAAGAATATCTGCGGCAAAAAAGCCATACTTTATGACTTATGTATATCCAAAACTAAAAAAAGAAAATGATACGTATTTGAAAAACAATGATTGTGACGCAGCTCGTCGATTTGGAAAATACGGAATCCGCAGTGTTGCAGATTTGTTAGCATATAAGAAAAAAACAAACGGGATGAAGAAGTTTCTTGATTACTATAATCGAATGCTCCCTGTTGGTTACAATCCGTGTGTGATTAACCGTATTGCATGGTTATTTGAACAGAAATTCAATAATTTCTTAACCAGGTTTCAAAAAGAAATCTGTGGCGGGAAGTTTGATTACTCTATCCTGAAAAGCGGCGCTGAATACAGTAGGTCAGACTATGAAGCGATTAGCCAAATCTACCGAGATTATCTTGCGAGGATTGACGAGTATCAGAAACGGCGGCGCACAGAAAAACTTGACAAGTTTGACAACTACATGGAACACCAGCATTTGACAGACTTCTTTAAGTCCGAGTGTTATAAGGTTTGTCCAAATGCAGAGGAATTATGTGATATTATCCTGGATATTTGCTATCAGCGCGAGTCAAGTAAAGCATTCGCATGGGAAATTTGCGGAGATACGATAATTAGAAATTTACTGAGAAAAAACAACAACAAGATTTCATACCCTATTGCTGTTACAGATGGGGCAGAGTTTACATACAGTGGTGTTGATTTCAAAATGGCAGAGAAAGAACAGGAGGTTGACGGACTATAATTATTGCAAACGAAAAAGTATATGCAGAGAAATGTTTGCGCGAAGGGTTGAGAGATCGTGACCTCTATACTTCTCTTATAATCCTTGCGCGGTATTACTACCATGTGTTTGGGTATAGGAAAAAGAAGATCAGTGATTTGCTTTTGGATTTCCTAAAACGGAATTACCCACGATATGAGCTTGATGAAACATACTGGTTTGAAACGCTCGAAAAGATTTCTTCTCGTGCCGGTAAGTATCAGCTTGCAGAAATAGAAGGTGTAAAGATTTCTGTGGCAGAAATGCAGACAATCCAGAGCATTCACAATAAAGTTTTGGAACGATTGGCGTTTACAATGCTTGTCGTTGCGAAGTTCTGGAATATGAAAAAGCCAGAGAACGACGGATGGGTAAACACGAGTTCAAAGGATTTGTTCAAGTATGCGAGGATTACAAGCAATACGATTGACAGAGAATTGCGTATTGGTGAATTACATGATCTTGGGCTTGTTGAGTTTCCAAAGCGAAACGGTAATCTAAACTGCCGCGTCACATTTATTCATGACGATGGCGAAGAAGCTGTATTCGTTGATGATTTCAGAGAAATTGGGTATGCGTATTTGAAGTACAAAGGCGAGAACTTTATCAAGTGTGCAGAGTGCGGTATTTTAATTCGTAACAATAAATATGGCAACAAAAAATATTGCAAAGATTGTTCTACATATACGCCGCAAGTTACAAAAACAATTACTTGTATTGATTGTGGTAAAGATATAATTCTTGATTCTAAAAACAATCGGAGTCATAGATGTTCTGATTGTCAGGCAAAATATAGAAAAGATTACCAGAAGAATCTAATGCGAAATAGAAGATGTTAGCACAACAAATAAAAGAGAAATAATGTTTGAAATACAAAATGTAGTAGTAAGTACCCAAGAATACGGCGCTATATAGTGTTCTGATTTGCTTTTGTAATTTTGTAAATTTTATTAAATGAAGGGAATATATACGCCCTTACTCTCATTTCTTTATCTTTCTCTTTTCTTGATGGTACTGGCGTGGCAATAGTCGCGCCGGTACAAATACGGTCTTGTAGTTCAGAAGTGCAGAACGCCAGCCTGTCACGCTGGAGGTCACGGGTTCGAGTCCCGTCGAGATCGCCATTAAGGACTTACTTATAGTTTGTCTGAATAAAGGCTTCTGCCATTACTGTGCCGGAAAACAGAGTAGTAATTATGGGTAGGTATAGCGTAATTGGTATCGCACCGGACTGTAAATCCGGCTCCTAACGGAAATTGTAGGTTCAAGTCCTACCCTGCCCACCATAAGATCGGCGTTAATGCTTGGTTAGCGAGGCGAAGTTATTGTATCAAATGCTGTGGGAGAAGTGTAATCCTGCCGAGTCGATCTTTTATATTCTCTCTTAGCTCAGTTGGTAGAGCGTCTGACTGTTAATCAGAATGTCGTTGGTTCGAGTCCAGCAGGGAGAGCCATAGGCCGATGGAGCCTTAATCCATTCTTTATGGGTAGTTATAGATGCTATATTGCGCAGATATGTCTTTGCGCCATATCCGTTGTCCTGTTACAATAGGAGAAATTAAATGAGTCGCCGTATCACCGAGGCAAGTTCGCAATATCGGGTAGCGTTTCCGGTATTTCGCCCCACCCACAACCTAATGGATTTGCTGTCTATTTGGTAAACCGGTACAAAAATAGTGGGTGCTGGTTGTAAATCCAGATAACAAAAGAACAGGCTTTTGTTATAAAAAATATGCTGGTGTAGCTCAGTCGGTAGAGCAGCTGATTTGTAATCAGCAGGTCGGGGGTTCGAGTCCGTCCACCAGCTCCAAACGCCACAAGGCGAAATAAATACAAAGGTGGTATAACCGATTGAAAGAAATTAGCAGAAAAGAATTAGATATTCTCGTAAAAAACCATGTTCTGTCCAATACGCATCGTGGTCTTGTAAATCATTGCGGTAATACAGTTGGCTTTTATAAGACACGGAACAAAAGGTACATTGAAGATAGATACGCTGACATGGCGAAGCGCATGACGTAAGCGAGGGCTGTGTATGGCGAAAAAAGAACTTAAATCTGACGGTATCTTTTTTACAGGTAAGGCCGCTGATGATGTAACCGGTTCGCAATATCTTGTGAGATTTGGCAGTAAGAAAATTTTGCTCGAATGTGGTTTGCATCAATCTTCAAGTAACGATTATCTTGATAGTTATAAGATCAATGCGGAAAAGTTCAATTTTAGGCCATCAGAAATTGATTATTTATTTGTAAATCATACTCATATCGACCATGTGGGTTTAGCCCCACGTTTAGTTAAAGAGGGCTTTCACGGAAAGATAATTACTACATATAATACTGCAATGATTATGAAGCCGCTCTTATATAATTCTTGCGCTATTATTCAGGACGAAGCAAGAATACTATCAAAGCGGTATGGGAGAAATTATCAACCTCTTTATAGCGAAGATGATGTTGCCAAAACATTGTCTTTGATTGAGATATATGATGAATATGGCAAAATCTACGATCTTGATGATGTCGTAAGTTTTCAGTGGTTTAAGAACTCTCATTGTCTTGGAGCTGCGCAGTTGCAGTTAATCCTAAAGAACGGATCAAAGACGAGAAAAGTATTATATACTTCTGATCTTGGGGCGCTTCATACAGACAATCATTATTTAGAGAACACGGAAATTCCAGATGTATTTTCTGATGTTACAATAATTGAATCAACTTATGGCGAGGCAAAACGTAATTCAAAAAAGAAACGATCATTTGATATTGCACATCTGAAATCTGCCGTTGATACTGTTTTAGAGCGTGGCGGTAGCGCGATTTTCCCGTGCTTTAGTTTTAGCAGGACGCAAGAAATCCTAACCACTTTATATGATATTTACGGTGTGCATGAAGATTTCTGCACACCTATTTTCGTTGATTCTAAACTTAGTTGTGATATTAGCGCATTGTATTCCGAATTGTTACATGATTCTGATTTAGATAAATGGTCTAAAGTGTGTGAATGGGAAAATGTGCATTTCATTTCTGAAAAAGAAGAATCGCGCTCTGTTGTAGCAGATAACAAGCAAAAAATCGTTATATCTTCTTCTGGTTTTTGTACGAATGGACGTGTTGTTAGTTATTTGAAAAAGTATTTGGCAGACAGAAATTCAATGATTATTTTCTCTGGATATGTTGGAGATAACCCATCCTATTTGTCATACAGAATAAAGAATTATAGAGAAAACAAATTTATAAAAGTAAATAAAGAAATGGTGAAAAACCGAGCAGATTGTATTACACTTTCTACTTTTAGCAGCCATGCAAATTTCAACGATTTAGTTAGATTTGGAAGTTCTCTGAACACAAATAAAGTTATACTTGTGCATGGTTCAAAAGAAGCCAAAAGATGTTTAGCGCAGAAATTGTCTGATGCTATTTCAAAGAACAATAAGACATATAGAGTGCTTGAATCTTTTAAGGGCATGACTGTGAAACTATAAGGAGAACGAAAATGGAAAAGAAAGAAAATACTATAAAGGGACAATATTCCTTTTGTTATGAAGATAGATTTAATTTTGAGGATTTAGAAAACCGCCGAATTTATCTAAATAATGAAATTGATGAAAATGTGATTGATGGAGCAGTTTATCATATTCTTAGATATAATCGGCTTGATAAAGGCATTCCTGTTGAGGAAAGAAAACCAATCATCCTTTATATCAACTCACCAGGGGGTAACGTAATTGATGGTTTTGGGTTGGTTGATGTTATTAGAGAGTCTAAAACTCCCGTATATACTGTCAATTTGGCTTTTGCTGCATCAATGGGTTTTCTGATCTTTATTGCCGGTCATAAGCGGTATTCTCTGCCAAGAGCGGAGTTTCTTTTGCACGATGGAGCGACCGGTGCGATTGACAGTGTGTTGAAAGTAAAAGACAGAATTGAGTTTGAAACAATCCAAGTTGCTGAAATGACGAAGCGTTATGTTTTGGAGCAAACAAGTATTAGCGAAGCAACTTATAACGAGAAACTGCGTGTCGAGTGGTATTTATTGCCAGATGAAGCAAAATCCATTGGCGCTGTTGATTATATTGTTGGAAAGGATTGTTCAATTGACGATATTATTTGATAAGAGAGGCAGAATATTTTGATTAAGAGGTTAGATAAAGAGAACGAAGAACAATTCTTATGGCGATTAGGACAGGCAAAGGATAGTGGGACGCTCGATCTTAGTTGGGATGAAATTGCTGATATTATGAACAAGGAATTTCGTGAAGATGTTTCCGAATATCTATCAAGTTCCGCATATAGGAAATCTTTTCAATACGCGAAACGATTTTATGAGGCCGGTGTTTTTGAAGAACTAACTCATGATAGTTATATTGAAGAACTGCGTAATGCAAAACATGAAGTTCGCAAGGAGAAACAAAAGTTATTCGATGAACGTGTGGCTCTTAATCGCGTTTTGCGAGAGGAAGGCCGCAGAGAGTCTATGTTTGATATTGTCAAACGGGCAATCGACGAGCATGAGCCGATAGTGTTTGATTATGAACCGTCAATTGTTCAGGATAGCGATAATGATTTAATTATTCATCTTACAGATATTCATGGTGGTGTTACAATCAATTCGCCATTCAATACATACAATTTTGATGTGCTTGCGGAACGTCTGAAAAAATATCTTGATTCTATTTATGAAATCAAGAATACCTATCATTCGCAAAATGCTTATGTTATTTTAGGCGGCGATATGATTCATGGTTTAATTCATCTTAACGGAAGAATTGAAGCAAAGGAAAATATTGTTGAGCAGATTATGAAAGTGTCTGATCTCGTTGCGAATTTTATCTTTGAACTTAGTAAAATGTTTGGGTATGTAGAAATTCATACTACTGCTGGTAATCATTCTCGTGCAACTGCCAAAAAAGAAGAATGTTCTTATGGTGAAAATTTTGATTTGCTTGTTCCTTATTACTGCAAGAAAGAATTGCAGAATGTTGAAAATGTAGATTTCATTGATAATATTCTTGGTTATGATATTGCGACGTTCAGCGTTAGGGGGCATATGGTGTATGCTGCACACGGAGATAAAGATACTCCAAAGAATGTTGTTTATCACATGACACAGTTTGCGCGAAAAGCAGACCTCCCGCTCCCGGATTTGTGCTATCTTGGGCATAGACACACAAATGGTTTGACAACGGTTGACGATGTTAAAGTAATTGAAAGCGGGTGTGTTGATGGCATGGATAACTTTGCGATTGAGAATCGCCTTGTTGGTTCGCCAGAGCAGACTGTTACCGTCGTTACTGAGAATAACCGGATAAAAGCACTTTGCGATATTCAAATTGATTAAAATAGATATGGAGATAAGAAATGGGAAGAACTGAGATTATTGAAAGATTGGCAAAAAAGATATATGGGAATCCATCTATAAAGGAATTACAACAGTGTTCGCAGTTTTGTGATACGCTTGTTGATATTATTACAGAGTCACTTATTAACGGTAAGCGCGTTTTATGGAAAGGCTTTATTAGTGCGGAAGTAACAGACACGCCACCGACAAAACGGAGAAACCCAAAAACGGGTGAAGTTGAATTATATAATCCAAGTGTTAAGATTTCATGTAAGTTGTCGAAAGCAATTAAAGATAAAATAAAGGAAAGCAGAAAATGAAGAAAATGGATATTATGAATTTTAATAATTTGTGTGATATTGCAGATTTTATGTATAGCATTTCTGCACATGAGCATGAATCTATTACTGTTGTTACATTCTTTGATAATGCCGCAGAATTGTTGCGTTGTCTTAGCAGACATAATGATTTGAAACTATATGATATTGAACTGACTAATTCTGATATTAACAATTATACTGATGAATATTATGTTTCATTAACAGAAGGGAAAGAGATTTTTGTTGAAAAAGCTCGAAATGGAGAAACTATTATTTATCAAGAATCGGACGTGATTCTTTATGATGGTGATGTTTGTTCGTCTGTTGTTTCACACAATAAAGGAACAATGTTTGAAATTGTTATATGTGAAGATGAAGAATATTCAAACGATCTTGATTCGGATTGTGGTTTAGAATACGCTTTTACTTGGATGGGAAAACCTACTTCCGAAAGAGAATATCCACAATATGATATTTCATACAATTGTGAAGATTGCGATAATAGTAAACCTGACTGGATTTCAGAATTAGAAAATAGTAGTTGTGATACTCTTAATTTTGCTTTGAAAGTAATTGAACTTTTAATTCAGAATAAGTAATTGTGCTGCTGTTTTGCGGCACATTTGATATTGCGAACAATAGTTGATATGGAGGTGGCAGATATGCCAAAGTCGGATGAAAAGTGTATTTGCTGCCATTGCGGTGAAACACAAGATATTTCACAATTCTATACGTCATTTAGCAATTTTTTTCTTAATGGACACTTGCCAATATGTAAAAAATGTTTTCAAAGCAAATTCGATCAGTACAATGTAACATATCATAGTACGAAAAAAGCCATGCAACGGTTGTGTATGGCTTTTGATATTTATTACGATGATTCAATTTTGGATAGTTGCGGCGACGATGAAACTAAAATTGTCGGAAAGTATTTTAGGAAGTTTAATATGCCGCAGTATCGCGGCAAAACATTTGAAGAAACTATTGAGTGCGGAAATACTATTGCATTATCTGGTGATCGGTTAAAGCCGGTTGAAAAACGTGTTGCGGTTGTAGATCAATATGGAAATGAACATGAAGATACTATCAATCCAAAAGATGTTGAAAGATGGGGTATTGGATTAGAGGTTGATGATTATAAAGCCTTAAACGCCCATTATAAGTATCTGAAAAATGCAAATCCAAATATAGACAGTAACGCAGAAATATTTATCGCGGATTTGTGCTATATCAATATGCAGAAAATGAAGGCGCTTCGGGAAAACCGCATAGATGATTATAACAAACTTACCGAGTCATATCGAAAATCATTTTCTGCCGCTGGATTAAAGACGGTGCAGGAGGGTATGAAAACATCTGATGATTGTTGGAGTACCTTTGTAGGCATTGTTTCTCAATACACGCCAGAGGAATACTATCGCAATAAAGATCGGTACAAAGACCATGATGGGCTTGGTGAATATTATGAGCGTATGGCAATTCGCCCATTAAGGAATTTGGAGCTTGGCACAAATGACCGCGACGCTGAGTTCTATGTCCACGAGGAGGACGAGGCCGATGATTAGCGCCCCACAAAAAAGGGTTAATAATCCAGATGCGGACGAAATGCAGAAGGTGTTATATAAGAATTTCCCTACTACGCATTTTCTTAGTAACCCGGTTAATTGCGATCACTTCTTAAAATGGAATACGTTTTTCAGAAGAAACTTTCACAGATTTGCGACGGATTATCTTGGTCTAAAACTGCACGAGTACCAGGCGTTGACGCTCTACGAAATGGGCGTAAATAATATGATTGTTATTGTGGCTTCACGCGCAGCGGCGAAGTCATTTATTATTGCCCTTTATGCCTGTATCAGATGTATTCTTTACCCGAATACAAGAATACTATTAAGTTCAGCTACGAAGGGGCAGAGCGAACTAATTATCACTGAAAAGATTAAAAACGAATTGATGGTATGGTCGCCAATGCTTGCGAGAGAAATTGAAAGCATTAAAGATAACCAAAATAAAACAATAGTTTCATTCAGAAATAAGAGCAAAATTACAGTTGTTGTTGCAAATGACAATGCCCGTGGCAATCGTTCAAACTGTATTGTACGGGAAGAATTTAGACAGATTCCGAAGAATATTGATGATAGTGTTCTTTCTCCTTGTCAGATTTTGCGCCAAGCGCAATATATGAACAATGACTATTACAAAGACATGACAGAGCTGAAGGAAGAACCTGTTGATATTTATATTAGTTCGAGCTGGTTTGATAACGGTAACTGGATGTGGAAGATTGTTGACAACGCCTTTAACCAGATGCTCGAAGGTAAACCATCCTGTTTACTTGCCTTTGATGAAGCGGTTGTCTTAAAGCACGGAATTAAGTCTATGAAACAACTTATTTCCGAAAAGCGCAAGCAAGACCCTATTACATGGCAGTTGGAGTTTTTGAATTGCCGATTAAAGGAAAATCAGGCTGCTTTCTTTACATACAAGATGATGCAGCAGAACCAGCGTGTAAACAAACCATTTTACCCGCGATTACTGATTGATTTCAAGTTAGGCAAGAAAAACCCCTATGATATACCACGACAGAAGAATGAAATTCGTATATTAGCTTGCGATATGGCTTTTGTTACAAATAAGAGTAACGATAACTCAATTTTCTCATGTATTCGATTATTGCCGGAGTCAACGACATATAACCGTGATGGCGGCGATCTAAAAATAGATACTGGTTACAGAAGAATTGTGTCTTATATGGAGTCTGTGCAAGGCGGCGACGTTACAAAACAGGCTGTTAGAATAAGACAACTGTTTGAAGATTTTGATGCGGATTATATTTGCTTGGATATGCGTAATGCCGGTATTGCAGTTTACGATTTGCTTGCAAATATTATGTACGATGAAGAACGCTGTGTTGAATACTCACCACTAACTGCTATCAATAATGATGATATAAAAGACCGCATTCGTGTTGATGGTGCAATTCCATGTATTTACACGATTAACGCAACACAGATGTTAAACAGTTCTATTGCGCTTGATTTTAGGCGTATTTTAGAGCAAAAGAAAATTGATTTTCCTGTTTCTCTTGAAGTCGCAAGAGAGGAAATCTTACCGCAAATCAAAGAATACGATGCCGCGATTGATGGTGAAACTCAATTTTTCTATGAGTCGCCGTTCCTGGAAACACAGGCTCTTATCAGTGAAACGACAAGTTTAATCTATGATAAGAAAGACCAAACCGGCGTAATTGTTATTCGAGAACAAGGTAATAACAGAAAAGACCGATATACTTCTGTATCTTATGGTGGTTGGTTTGCTACACAATTAGAAAAAGATTTAATCTCCAATGGAGAAGAATATGAATACGGCACTTTTATCAATTAGGAAAGGAGGCCGAAATGTCAAGAAAAAAGAGATACTATAAACCACAGCAGCGGATGGTTCAGCAAGAAACTAATGCTGCCGAAGCTGCGCAATATGAGTTTTCTTCTTACTATTCAAGTCGTGGGTATTATAGCACACAAACAAGAGCAAATTATTTTGGCCTCGATGTGCTTGACTTATATAGCCATGATGAATTACTTGCCTTAATTAAAGACCCGATTGCGAACAATGCTTTACTCCGTGAAATATCTAAAATCCTTTATGGTATCAATGGCACATTTACACATACCGTCGATTACATGACCGCTATGCCAATTTTGGATCGTGTTATTGTGCTAAAGGGTGATAATAAGAAACGGAACAGGCGCAATAAGGAATTATTTGAAGCTACATTAAAAACAATCCGTGATAAAGAGTTTATTCGTGATGCTCTTAGGCGCGGCATGGTTGAAGGTACTGCATTTTACTATTTCGAGACTACCGGGCAACCGAAATCGTTAGAGAAATATTTGAACGATTATGATGTGGCGAGTATTCTTGAAATAAACGAATTGAATGTCAAGGCCGCTATTATATCACTTCCTGCTGATTACACAAGAATTGTTGGTAAGACAAATAACAGCTATACGATTGCGTTTAATCTTGATTATTTTAGGGATGTGCAAGGTGAATCTGAGGAAAGAAAACTGCGCAAATTCCCGCAGGAAATCAGAGAGGCTTATAAGAAATTCAAGGAGTCTGGCGGCAAAAAAGGTAATTGGGTTGTGCTTGATAACAGTAAAACCATTGTCCACAAAATTCGCAGTGATTCAAGTGAGCCGTGGGGATTGCCGTTGTCATTACCGGCAATCGACGATATTCTGTATGATAATTATTTTACAGCGACTAAGCGAAATGTTTTGGGCGAACTGAATAATAAGATAATTTATCAGACATTGCCTGAAGGTCGAGATAAAGGTACTTGCGCATTAACAAAGGCGCAACAGGAGAAGCAGCACGATACCGTGAAAAATGCTGTTTTGAAGAAGAACAACCGTGGCGGCACATCGTTCTTTACTGTTTCTGCTGGTACGAAGATCAGTGCGTTAGATGTTGGAAATACGGATATTTTTGATTCCAAATACGAGTCAAATCTTGGTGACAAAATTGCGCTCGATTGCGGTATTGCCGGGTCTTTGCTGAACGGTGTCGGAAGCGGCAGTTATTCGGCGCAGCAACAAAACCTTGAACTGATTTCCGGCCAACTGTTCCAGTGGATCGAGCAGATTTCTAACGAGTTAAATAAAGTTGTTCAGAGAAATATATTGAAGAATAACAAAGCAGAAGTAAGTTATATAAAAACTACTTTTGTTAATCGCAAGGAAATGGTTGCAAATGCAAAAGACTTGTATTTGCAAGGCAAAGGTTCTCTGTCGCTTTGGGCGAGTGCTTGCGGCGTTTCACCCGATGTTTTCTTTGCTTTGCTCGATCAGGAATTGGAGGACGATATTGAAAACAAGTACCCCGTCCATAAGACGAGTTATGTCCTGTCAAAAGATGATAATAAAGGCGGCAGACCTAAAACAGACAATCCAACCGAAAACACAGTTAAGTCGCAGGCGAATAACGGAAATGATTTACCGTCGCCTTCAGACAAATAATATTGTTATAGGACAGTCCAACGTGTAGTTGGGCTGTTTTCTATATATACATCTTTGCAGAAAGGAGGTTAGGTGTAAAGGTGAAGAAATTTGAAATCTCGCAAAAGGTTCAGAAGAATGGCCGCAGAAAGTTCAAACTTATTTTGCACGAAATATATCCCGATTCTGTTATTGATCCTATTACCAACAAAGGTACGAAGATGAATCTAAACGGTATTACATGGATTAAAGACTATTGTGAAAAACAACTTGACAGCATCAAAGGTATGTTTCTGCGCTGTGAGTTTTTGAATGATGAACGAACTGAAATTTGCGGACATGGAATGACAGATATTATTGACGGTGAACCGATTTTTGAAAACGCGACCACTATCGGCGCATTTACAGATGGCTACATTGATGAAGCAGAAGATGAAAATGGCAATAAGATAATGGTCTGTGTCGGCGTTGGAGAAATTGACGGTAGTTGCTATCACAATTTCTGTGAAAAACTTGACGAGGATATTGCGAATGGCATTTATCCACAAGGCAGTGTTGAGATTAGTAAATTGCCCGGAAAAGACGGAATTGAATATCTTAGTGGTTATTGTGCGAAAGGAAGAATCCCGACAGAGTTTATCTATAGCGGATATGCACTTCTTGGTATTACACCTGCTGACAGAAATGCAAAGCTGCTTGAATTGAATGAACATAAGGAGGAAACAAACATAATGACTGAAAATGAAGTCAATGCTCTCGTTGAAAAGGCTGTTTCCACTTTCACGAATCAGGTTGCCGAAATCAACCAGGTCAAGGCTGAGTGCGAGGCTAAGGTTGCTGAACTGATGCAGACCGTGGAAACCGTGAATAATGAGAAGAATGAACTTACCGCGAGTTCTGAGCAGATTCAAAAGGCTCTTGATGATCTGCGTGAGGAATACAAGGAACTCGATAAGAAATACCAACAGCTTTGGGCTGAACGTGAGGCTCTGGAAAAGGCTCTTGGCGAAGCGAAGGCGAAGGAACGCATTGGCGAACTGAACGCCGCTATTGCTGAGTATTCCGAGGCTGAACGTGCTTATGCGCAGGCTGAAATTGATGCGTTTAATGCCGATCCGATTACTTCCGAGATTAACACTGTTGTTGATAAGATTTTGATTGGCATTGGCAAGGCTGCCCGTGAAAAGGCCGCTGCCGAAGCTGCTGTTCTTGCGGAACAGAATGCCGCGAAGGACACTGCGGAAGATATTTTTAGTGCGGTGGAAACTCCCGCTGCCAAAGATGAAGATACTAACATCTTTTAATAAATTCAAATTATAGAAAGGAAAATACGAAAATGATTAAAGTTGAAACTCTCGGTATGCTGGATCGTGAAGTGCTGAATCCCGTTCTCACTTCTGTGTCTGCTGTTAAGAATTATTCTTTCCTTGTTGTTGGCGGTAAGCTGTATCTGATTGCTAATACTCTGACCGGCGACGATGCTTACAAGGATGATTACACTATTCCCGCTGGCGAGTATCTGAATGGCCATCTGGTCGAGGCTTGGAAGGGTCAGAAGCTCGTGATTGATGCGAAGCATATCAAGTTTGGTGTTGGTCAGACTTATGCATCTAACCTTACTGCTGGTACGACTCTGCTGAAGGTCAACGACAGCAACGAGCTTGTTATTGCCGATTCTGCCCCTGCTTCCGGCGTGTATTTCAAGGTTACTGACAAATGCACTCTGACTGGCGAGGCTATTAAGGCCGAAGTTCTTGTTGTTGACGAAGATACTCAGCCTTCCGGTACTACTGGCTAATCAGTAAAAATGATTTTATAGAAAGGAAACGAAAATAATGAATACTACTTACGAACTGAATAACATTCGCAAGGATGCTCCGCTGTTTGACGGTCATTTCACTAAGACTTCTCCTGTTGTTGAAGTGTTTGCCGCTATGGTGAACGGCGAGTCCCTTGATCGTTTTGGTGCGAAGGCTGACAAGGCCGTTGAGTACATTAAGGAACTTGGTTCTCGTGCTGAGAACGGCGACTTCGTTGCTGTTGCCGAACTGAACACTCTGCGTCGGTTTGTGATTGAGACTCCTATTCTGGAGGAAATGAAGCTGCTTGGTATCTTCGGCTCTTACAAGAATGTTGGTTATGATGAAACCATCGAGCGCGAGGTTTATCATCATGTCGGTGAAATGTCCCGTGAGCAGGCTGCCAGTGGCGACGTTGTGTTCCCCGCTATCACTAAGGAAGTTTACCCTGTTGCTACTACTACCGTTTCTGGCGGTTATGCCGTCGATTATCGTCGGGTTGCTCTTGGCGATATGAGCAAGGAGAATGAAGGTATGGCTATGGTCAAGACCGACATTCGTAACAAGGCTGTCCTGTATGTTATTGATAAGGTTTATAACGCCATTAAGAACGCCACAGGCGTGAAGTATCAGTATGAGTTTGCTGGTATGACTAAGGCTGGTGTTGACGCGATTCTGAATGCTGTCCGTAGAAACGGCAAGCCTACCGTTATTGCTGATTACGCCGTTCTGTCTCAGTTTACTCCGTGGGCTGGTTACAAGGGTTCTATTGATGGCACTACCATCACCGGTATGTCTCAGAAGGTTATGGACGAGCTTGCCGCTAACGGCGCTCTGTCTATGTATAATGGCGCTGTTCTGGCCGAGCTGCCGAACCCCTACAATGAGTATGATATGACTGGCACTTGGAGTCCCGATGGCGGCACCCATAGTTTTGCCAACTTCAAGACTCTGCTTCCTGCTGGTCTGGCCTTTGTGGTTCCCGCTGGCGTGAAGTCTCCTATTGCTACTTGGACTCGTGGCGGCCTGACCTCTCTGACCGGCAACAACGTGAAGAACGGCAAGATCGAGACTCGTTTCGATCTGGAAATTGCTGCGGATGTGGCGAAGGGTCAGGAGCATCGTATCGGTTGCTTCAAGGACACGAATATCGGTTAATTTATCTATTCTATTGTTCTAACAATTTTTCATTATAAAACCCACTTTTATTATGGGGGCTGTTAATCCAGCCCCCGTAATAACAAAACGCAGGAGAAATCAAATGGAAGATAATGTGAATTTTTATTGCTATTCCTTGCGGCTTTTTCATTTCTTATCTGCCTTTTCTGAAAAGTGTTATATCTCAAAGATTAACACAAGGAGCGGGAATCGCTATTGGGTGTTCCGCAAATCAGACCGGCTCGATAAGATTATCAAGTTATACAATGAAGTAAAGCATAAAGTAAATTAGTTGAAATCAGACAATGATAATTGAAATGAGGTATTGATATATATGGCAGAAAAAACTACTGCAAAAGCGAAAACTGAAACTGCAAAAGATGAATTTGATCTTGAAAATCTAAATCTTGACGCGAAGGTTACGGTTAGGAACCTTGCCGGGTGGGGTGTTGGTTTTGCACGGATTCACGAGAATGGTGATGTGAATTTTGCACCAAATGGCAAGCAGAGATTGTCAAGAAACGAGGTTCAGGCACAGGTGAACAACAATAATCGCCTGTTTGTCGGTACTGACGGTCAGGGTAGTCATGCGACTATCTATATTGAAGATGCGGCAACCCGCAGACTTGTTGGGTTTGAAGATGAAGGACGTGCGCAGTTGATCTTTACGGATGAAACCGCAAAGAAACTGTTTAACATGAATTATGCCGCTTATGAGGCCGCGCTTCCAGAGCTTGTTAAAACGGATGCCGAGCGAAATGCTCTCATGGAGGCAATTCGCAGATTGAACCTAAATGATTATAAGAAGATCATCTTTGCAGAGAAGTACACTGGTTATAGATTTTAATAATTGATAAAGGCGGTGCTATAAATGGCTAATACGGTAGCACAAGAAGTCTTTGATAGTTTTGAATCATCTTTTAAGGATAAAGTAGAAATTCCTGAAAGTTTAGAATTGTTGTGGCTGAAAAAAGCAGTTGGTCGGTATTCCGTAGAACTTGATGAACTGCATTTTGATGGTACTCTGAAGGTATTTGATGCTGAATTAGATCAGTATGTGATTGATACGCTTGCCGTGTTTATGAAGCAGTATTATCAGGAACGTGAGGTATCAAGAGTTAATAAACAAATATCTATTGTTGGGCATGATTTGTCAATCGACGGTCAGGGTCATACGAAAACAGCCGCAAAAAATGAGCTTGATTATTGTGATACTCAGAGCAATTTGATGGTTTCAAATCAAAAGCCAACCGCTTATTCGTAAGGTGGTGCTTGCATGGCAAAAGAATGGTACTTGATGAACACTAACCACGACACAGTTAGCGGATTTGAGAGTGATGATTTTGACAGCCTCGCAGGCGACGCTTTGGAAGAAGCACTTGCATCATCTTTAGGTATAGATGTTGAGATTTGTAACTATGATCTGACGGAAAGAACACCGGTCAGAGTAATTGTAGAGGGCAATGTTCAAGACACGAAATTAAACTCCATTCAAAGAAAAATTATTGCGAAAATTGGCACTTGTAAAGCCGGACAATATGTTTTCTATAAGAACAGATATTGGCTGATTGTTGGTTTGGTTGATGATAATGGATTGTACGAGAAAGGCGTTATGATTGTTTGTAACTACCTTTTGGCATGGGAGAACCAGCGCGGCGAAATTGTGCAGCGTTGGATTTCAGCATCATCCGCGTCACAGTACAATAACGGTGAAACTACTTCCGGCAGAGAAGCACAAATGACATATCGCAGCGATCAGTTGATGGTGCTTACACCATACGACGATGAATGCTTGCTTTTGCCGCATAATAAGCGGCTCGTCATAGATGCTCGTTGCAAGGTTTATGAGCGAAGCATCCAGGCGAATACTACGATTGATACATCACGAGAATTGCTTACATATAAGATTACAAGACTCGACAACGTACTGTTTAATTATGAAGATAGCGGACATTATGAGTTTATGGCGTATCAGGATGAACAGCACGAAGAAGATGGGTATTATGTTGTTGGCGACAAAGGATATTGGTTATGTGGGAAACCTGCAAACTATGGAGAAAGTCAGACAACCAATAACGAGGCCAAAGTAAGCACAATCTACTGTGAAGAACCAATTGTCTACTGCGGTATGGGCGCTTCTGAATTTATCGCATTATTCTTTGACGAAAATGGAAATGCCGTATCTGCTGAACCTACATGGGAAATTAACTGCGGATATATTGATAGTTTAAGTGTTGTGTACGTTGATAATTCAATTTGCATTTCTGCCGACGATGGGAAACTAATCGGTAAATCATTTGAGTTATCGTTGCGCTCAGAAGGATTTGAGAGCGCGTCAATTACGGTTAGTATTAAGGCGTTGATATAAGGTGTCAGATATGAAAAGTAGTAAAACAATGAAAGAATGCGGAGAGTTCAAGCAAATTGTAAACTCCGCGATTTATAATGATAGTAACATTAAAACGCTGCTTTTTGATGGTACTGACACTTCAAACATGAGTGCGAGTGAAATGCGACAACTGTTCAAAAAGCACGTTATGTCTCATTTGTTTATAGATGATACTATTAAAGAAACAGATTCTTTCATCTTTTATGATGTGCGTATGCTTTATATGCACGAGAATATTAAAGATTGCTCATTGGTTGTCTATGTTGTTTGCCACAGAGACATTCTTGATAACTATGAAGCAGATGGATATTACGGCAATCGCGCCGATATTCTTTCACAGATGATTGAAGATTGTCTTATTAACGATGAAACCATTGTTAATAAGTTTGGAATTGGTAAACTGTTCCTTGACAGCGTGGACATTTACAATTCCGCAAAATTCTATGGCCGCATTATGACATTTAATGTGCCAACCTTCAGATGAAGTTAGATTACGGAACTCAAATTAGCCCCGTTCCTATTATGCTGTCAATCGGCTCAATCAGGAAACCGACGTTGCGTGAAATATCAGAAATCACATTTGACAAGTTTATGTTCTATGAAACACTGATGAAATTAACGCCACAATTCTATTATGAGAAAATGTGCGGTGAACAAGAAAAAAGTAAATGGTTGTCGTTATCTGATAAGGACAAGAGCAGATTGGAATTGTTCGATATTATCAGAGGTAACACACAGCTTGCTGAATTGTATGCTGAAATGTTGGATTATTTCTTTGTGGAGTCGATCATTTATAAAGAGGGCTATTTTATAATATTGAAGCCTGGTGTTGAGGATAGCGGCGAATTGAAAGCGGAAGATATAAAAAACGCTATTTCCGAAAAAACATTTCAGGAAATACTTGAATTACTGCAACAAATCTGTGGTATTTATGAAGGTGCAGTTGAGGAACAAAAGTTCAAGAACAATTTAGCAAAAGCACTTTTTGAAAAGATGCTTAAAGGGAAGAAAAAAGAAAAGAAAGTTGACAAAAACCTTTCTCTACCAAATATAATTTCGTCCGTTTGCAGTAAACACCCATCATTGAACTACACGAACATTTGGGGATTGACGATGTTTCAACTAATAGATACATTTAACAGAATCCAAATGAACACGGTTTATGATATTGAATCAACGCGGGTGTCTGTTTGGGGCGACGAAAAGAAAACTTTTGACGCATCCCTTTGGTATAAAAACAATTTTGATACACGATAGTCGGTCATTAGATTGATCGGCTCATTTTATTATTTAGGAGGAATTAAAATATGCCTGATCTGAATAAGGCCAATCGCCAAGTCTGTGATGTTGATATTCGTATCTTAAAGACTAAGGCTCCATTTTTGAAGTTTGATACTGCTAATACTACTACTGCTGGCCTGTCAAGTGATAGCGTTTATGCTATGGCTAAAGGCTCTCGCAAGATTGCTTTCCAGAACCCGCTGCAAGGCACTATGAGCATTGAGGCGCAGGTTTATCCTTTCAAGTTCTTCGCTCTGCTTTCCAATGGCGAGATTGAAACCAACGCTGCTTATGCTGATACTCAGATTGTGACCGCTGCCTCCAATGGTGTTCTGTCTGTTTCTGGCGGCGCTAACGGCACTATCCAGGCTGGTAGCGTGTTCGTGTACCCCGCTGGTTCCTTTGGCGACGAGGATGCTCTGATTGCCGGTACTTTCGCTACTGGTACTTTCACCGCTACCAATTCTTCTGATATTGTTGCCGGTTCTCGTTATGAGGTTGGTTACATTGTGTCCCGCTCTGCCGGTGTGAAGAAGATTACCTTCAACAACAAGAAGCTGCCGAAGGATTACTACATTACAATGAAAACCGTTGACAAGGACGAAGATGGTCTGCTGACTCCGTTTGTGATTACTGCTTACAAGGCTACTATCCAGCGTAGTTTTGATCTGTCCTTCAGCTCCGAGGGCGACCCCGCGAGTGTGACTCTCAACTTTGATCTGATGGAGGACAAAGACGGCAACATTATGGATATGGTGGAACTGACTGGCGACGTGAACGCTATGTCTACCAGTGTCAGCACTCTTTCTGTGAAGCAGGGTAAGGTTGCTCCCGAAGCTCGTATCTATGACGCGCAGGGTGTTGTGACCGCTGCGATTACCGACAGCTCCGATGCCTCTTACAGTAAACTCCATGCTACTATCTCCGGCGATAATGATACTGTTATTATCTCCGCTGACAACGATGCCGCTGTTGGTGTCTACACCGTTACGCTGACCGACGCTAATTCTCAGACCGCGAAGATCACGGTGAATGTCGTTTCTGCGTCTTAATTAAATTATTTAGAGCCGTGTGAAATATCACGGCTCTTTTAGAAAGGATATTGCTATGGTTAAAACTTGTAGCGTAATCCTTAACAATGATGCTGTAACTGTTATCAATTATGATGGTATTGAAGTACAGATTCCGTCAATTCGGAGAAATGTAAAGTCCGTTAATGTTCTTTACAAAGATAACAAATACATCGTTGTTGATGATGATTACAAAGAAGTTATTGATACGCCTGTGAAAAAGGCGAAGAAATCTAAGAAAACAACTAAAGAAGAAAGCGTAGAAAGCGCAGAAGATATTTCTGCCGAAGAAACACAAGAGGCTTAAAGTTGTATTGTATTTAAGATAAGGGAAAGCGATACCTACAACTTTAGGTTTGCTTTCCCTTTATTTTTACGCTTTCAGTGTGGAGAGAAAGATATGAAAGATATTGGATTTAAGTCGTTGGAGGAATGTTTTGATTGTTACGGGCGAGGAAACCTTGTAGCAATTGACTCCCTTCAGCAAATTATTTTTTACACAAGAAATGGTTGTCAGCCACGATTTGTATATGAGAACGAAACTAAGCCAGGTAAGATTACTTGTTGGTTCTTGAAAAGTGAAACCGCTTATGTTTACAAAAAGTGGCTTGATAATCGGCCTGAACAGAAATGAAAAATGTAGGCAAACTATTTGAATCACAATTTAAGTTATCTGTTCCAGATTATGCCCTGCTCTACCGCTTGCCCGATCCGGCGCAATCCTTCGGCGGCGGCAATAAATTACGGTTCAGCGCGAAACCGCCATTTGACTACTTACTGTGGGATTCCAAGCGCCACATCTTATATGCGCTTGAATTAAAAACTGTCAAAGACAAGTCGATTTCGTTTGAGCGCGAAAAAGGCGAACATGGCGAAATTCACTACTCTCAAATTAAAGGGCTGAATAATTGGAACAAATATGATGGGATTGTGTGCGGTTTTGTGATTGAGTTCAGAGAGATTGAAACCACGGTGTTTATCGAGATTGAAGAATTTAATAAATTGATCGGTACGATACCAAAGAAAAGTTTTAATTTCGATGATTTACAAAACTGCAAATACACAATTATAAAACAAAGAAGAATTAGAACAAGATGCAAATATGATGTTGATGATTTTTTGAATAATATAGGAGAAGAAAAAGATGCAGAAAATCGTAAAGTTTATGGTACATGATGTTGTTGCTATTGAAAATCAGTTAGAAGATTATCTAACAACTAACAGTACACATACTTTTATTTCGTTAATTGCTGTCAATAACGGTGGCGACGAAGTAGTTATCGCGCTTGTTGATGATGGAACATAGTTAATAAAAGAATAGTTTTAACATTTTTAATAGTCTAAGGAGATAAATAATGATCGAATTTAAGAACAAAATTGAAATGGCTGAATACTTCGCTATTACTGAGGTTATTGCCGATGGTTATTTTGATGCTGCCGGATCATATGTGCCGCATTATGGCATTATGAACGCATATATGGTGTTCTATAACCTGTGTGTTACCAATAGTCCTTATGATGAAAAGTATCAGCACAATGTTACAAATATTGACGAGCTGGATGAAATCATTTCTGATGTTGATTTTCTGGAAGCGTTTGAGAACTGTGTCAATAGTGGCGAAAAGGGTTCTACCTTCAGTGCAGCTTTTGAAAACGCTATGAAGATCGTCGAAGCTCGTAAGTCCTCTATTGGCTCTGCTGTCACCATGATTGTCGATGCGATCCAGACTATCGCTGAACGCGCAAAAGGCGTTATGAGTGACGAGAATATGAAGAATATTGCCGCGATTGCAAAGGATATTGGTAATGGCAAGATTACCGCCGATGCGATTGTTGAGGCGTATGGTAAACAAATTGAAGAAAAAGCGAAAATTAAACTAATTCCAGAAAAGAAAGCAGAGGAATGAAATGCAAGCAACCAGTTTGGAACAACTGGAAAAGATGATTGAAAATGAAATGAGAAAAGCCCTCGCAGAATCAGCGGCACAATCTATGTTGATTATGGCCGACTCTGTGAGGGATTTCTATAATGGCGGTACTCCTACAATGTATGTGAGAACTGGCGCATTAGGTAGAGCGCCTGCGATTGATCCACCTAAAAAGGTTGGAGATAGTTATGAATTTAAGGCGTATATGGACAAAAACCATACTTATGATACAGGTAAGAAACCAACGATGGAGCAAGTTTTAAGCCTTACAAATGACGGACATTATAAGGGATTGCGGCCTGCCGTTGGTGCAAAAGGATATTGGAACAATGCGCTGCAAAAGATGAAAGACGCTACGCGGGACACTTTTATTGAACACTTTGGTTAATCATTTTTGGATAGATGTTACGATACCATCTTCCAAGTAAACATACCGATTGTTTGAGTAACACCACTGTTCTGTTGTGTGATAGGCAGTAATTGTAGTATTTATCTTCTGCGGTTCACCCCATGTTGAGTTTCTGACTTCTTCTGCCGTCATGCCGATTTTTGGCTCCGTTGGGAAACCGAAATCGTCTGGCATTTTCGTTAGGCTTTTATATTCATCTGCTGTTGATCTACTTGTTGGTGTTGAACCCCATGAGAAGAATTTTATAGTTCCGTTGTCATTGATAAAAGCATACGTTCCAAAATCGCCTTTTGCGATAATGCGAGGTTCATCATTTTTGTTTTCTAATGAAACATTTTTGAACTCTGTTATTGTGAAATTGCCATTCATTACTTTGACAGTTTTGCCTATTTCAAAGATGAATCTTTCGTTATTATTCCAATAGGTGTAAAAGCCTGCTAATTCAAGCATAAAATCAGCGGCGATATAATAGTCTTTGCTCTTTTCGTAATCGCCTAATTGCTCAAACAATGGTCTTGCGGAAGAATAATCGCCGGCTTGGAAATAATCTAACGCTCTTGCATAAACGATTTCTGGACTTTCTGTTTCTATAACTTGTCCGGTAGTTTGTGTTACAGGAATAGATGTTTCTTTTTGTTCTTTCACTTGTGTTGTATTTGGTTTGGAAGAACACCCATGTAATAATAGCGCAAAAATAAAGATAAGAATAGTGCTGAAAAATACAAACTTTTTACCCATGTGTTTACACCACCTTTAAGATTACTATACCACATTTATGTAATTATTTCAACAGAAAGGAGTGATAATGTGGCAAGGAAAGGGAGAACTACTGTTTACAACAATATTACATCCGAAGAAAAGATGCAACGGGTAAACGAAGATAATTTGCAGTTGGAAGAAGATTTCCTTGATTACCTGGTTTCAACAGACAAGGCGGCTTCTACAATTACGCAGTACCGAGCTGTGTTACATATCTTCTGGTGTTGGAATTTGGATAACAACAAAAATAAACCGTTTGTAGAATTAAACAAGCGTGAGGTTACGAAGTTTCAAAATAATGCAATAAACGCATGGGGTTGGTCGCCACGCCGCATTCGTATGGTTAAGGCTGTGATGCGCAGCATGGAAAACTATATTACGAATATTTTAGATGATGAATACCCGGATTACAAAAAGATATGGGATAAGATCGAGTCACCAATCAATGAGGCAGTGCGCGTAAAGTCTATTTATTCTGTTGGAGAAATCCAAGACCTTCTTGACGCTTTGGTTGAGAAGAAAGAATATATGAAGGCTTGTTTTGTTTCACTTGCTATGAACAGCGGACGGCGCAAGTCTGAGCTTGTCAGATTTAAGGTCGCTTATTTCAGCGGAGCTAATCTTATTTGCGGCGGCGCATTATACAAAACGCCTGAGAAGATTAAAACAAAAGGCAGAGGCCAGCGCGGTAAGTTGCTTGATGTCTTTACTCTCGCAAAACCGTTTAACCCATATCTCAAAATGTGGTTGAATGAGCGGGAACGTCTTGGCGTTAAAAGTGAATGGCTTTTCCCGAAATTTGAAGGACAGAAATGGTTTGATGAACAAGTGCCAGTCAGTACGATTGACTCTTGGGCGCGGACTTTCTCAAAGATGATGGGAAGCAGTTTTTACTTCCATGCTCTCAGGCATTTGTTTACCAGTTACTTGTTAGACCAAAATCTGCCGGAAAGCGTTGTTCAAATGATCCTCGGTTGGAGTTCAAGCGATATGGTTCGTATTTATGACGATAGATCGAATGACTCTCAATTAGAAAAATACTTTGGTGATGGCGGGATTAAGCAAGTAGAGCAAAAGAGTTTGAACGATTTATAACAGGAATATTGTTATGAAATATAAAGATTGTTCGCCCATATTGGGCGATTTTTTCATGCCAAATTTCGAGGAAAGGAGGTAAAACATATTGGCAAAAAACGATTTTTCTTTGCTTGTCAAGGCAAAGTTAGATACATCTGAAATTACTTCCAAGATGAATGAGATTAAGAACAAGTATGGCAGTTTCAAATTAAAACTTGAATTTGATAAAATGCCTAATCTTGGTTCTCAAATGTCGAGTGAGGGCAGCAAGGCTGGTCAAAAGTATTCAGAGGCATTTCAAAAAGCAATGTCTGAAAAAATTAAGTTTCATATTGATACTGGCGATTTTCAGACAAAACTTGATACATTAAAAGCAAAACTTGAAACTCTTGGTGGCAAATTTAGTATTACTGGTCAGAATGTTCGTGAATTAGAATCTGCATTTGCAACTCTCAATTCTGATAAGACAAGTATTGACGATAAGATTGATGCGTTCCAAAGATTTAATGCGTTGTTGCCTGTAATTCGCACACAACTATCACAAACATCGGATGAAGCTCGGAAGAATGCTGCTGCATTCAAGGAAACTGCGAATGCTCAGTTGACAATGCAGAAGTCAAGTACGTTGTCAAATAATATCCAGATATGGATGAACAACAATGAAAAGGCTGCAAAACAATATGGTGATCGTCTTAGAGAACTGCAAAATCAGTTAAAGAATAATACTGATCCGAGTAAACTGCGCGAAGTATCAGCGGAGTTCCAAAACATCAAATCCGAAGCGGGTAAGGCTGGCTTATCTGTCAATCAATGGGGATTGCAGTTTAAGAACGCCATCACAATGGCGCTTGGCATTGGTAGTGTTTATCAAATTATCAATAAAGTAATTCAAGTTACAAAAGAAATGGTTAAGCAAACCATTGAACTTGAAGATGCTATGGCACAATTCCGAATTGTCACTAAGGCAACGGAATCGCAGATGAACAGTTTTTATCAGACAACCATAAAGAACGCAAAGCAAATCGGCGGTAATGTTAAGGATATGACAGAGGCCGCAACGACATTCGCACGACTTGGTTTTAGTCTTGAAGAATCAAGTACACTTGCGAAGTACACAAGTATGTTGCAGAGTGTCGGTGATATTGATGTTTCTTCTGCCGAAAGTGCGCTGACCGCTGTTTTCAAAGCGTTTGATCTTAATATCAATGATATTGAAGCAATTATGGACAAACTGATTGAAGTGGGTAACAACTACCCAATCAGTGTTGCCGAACTTGCTGAAGGTATCAATAACGCTGGTAGTATGCTTGCTGCTGCTGGTAACAGTTACGAAGAAACGATTGCTTTACTTACTGCCGCAAATACTACTGTCCAGGATATTTCAAAATCTTCAACCGGTTTAAGAACTGTTGCCGCAAGACTTCGTAATACCAAGACAGAACTTGATGAACTTGGCGAGGCTATGACAGAGGCTCAATATGATGCTCTTGTTCAAGGATTAACAAAGGCAAATGTCGCTCTGACAGATGCGCAAGGTAATTTCAGAAGTACCTATGATATTATCAAAGACTTAGCAAAGGTCTGGAACCAACTGTCAAATATGGATCAGGCTGCGCTTGCTAAGAATCTTGCAGGTACACGGCAACAAAACGTGTTCTTCTCATTGATTGAACAGTTCCAAGAAGCTGAAGGCGCAATGCAGTCGATGGAAGCAAGCACTGGCGCATTATCTGATGCTATGGCTGTTTTTGAATCTACAACAACTGCGCATCTGAACAACTTAAAAACTGCCTTCCTTGATTTGGCACATAGTTTATTTGAAAGTAGTTTTTTGCAATTCTTTATTGATCTTGGCACTCATGTTCTTGAAGGAATAACAGCAATCACACAGTTTATAGATAAGATTGGTGGAATGCGCACCGTAATCATGGCAGTTGTTGCAATTCTTATGATCTACAAAGCTGAAATGATAGCGACAACATTAGTTACTGTGAAAAATGCTGTTGTAACTGGTGCTACTGCTGCTTGGGGTGCATTTAAGAAAGCAATTCTTGGTATTATTAGTATTATCCCCAAATACCGCGCTATGATGATAACGGCAAAAACAGAGACAGTTTCATTCTCTGCCGCTGCCCAAGCATCAATACCGGTATTGGGTTTATTACTTGCTGCATTAACTGTTGTTTCTGCTGCCATGTCTGCTTCTGCAAGTAATGCAGAAGATACTGCTGCAAAAATCAAGCAAGCAGAACAAGAAAGTATTAGAAATGCAAAAACAAATCTTAGCAACGCCAATTCGTTATTTGATCTTCGTCAAGGGTATGTAGATATTGCTAATTCAACTGGTGACTATACTACAAAAATGAAGTCATTGAGGGAATGGCAAGATAAGGTTATTAAGAATTATGGTTTTGAAAAAGATGCAATAGATCAAGTTAATCTATCAAGAAAAGAAAGTATTGCACTTATTGACAAAGAAATAGTAAATGGGATTGACCGTCAACTTGCAGAGAATGCAGATGCTTACGATCAGGCAAATAAAAAGTTAGATACAAGGACAACCCTTCTCGATAGTTCATCTGTTGTTACTGATTATCTTGTAGATATTAATTGGAATTGGCATGAAAATGATATTAATTGGGAACTTGGCAGAATTGTTGACCAACCTGTAAAACAGGCTTATGATGATTTAGTTGATTTTGTAAATAGGTTACGTAATTCTGGTAGAGAACTAACAGCAGAGGAACAGGCTGCTTTAACGGTTGCACAAAAGTATTTATCAAATATTAAGGATGAATATGGTGACGCTTTTGAAGTTGTTGAGAACTATGAGAAATTACTTTCTCAAAAAATGTTTCTGGAAACAGAAATAGAGTTTGGAGACATATCTAATCAAGAAGATTATGATAATTTTATAAAGAAACTAAAAGAAAAGGCCGCTGCACAAGTTGAACAAGATTCCGGCGTGTCGATTGTGATTGATTATGGAGATGGAACGTCAGAACCATATATCGGCGCTCTCGGTGAATCACTTATTGAAATGGCAGAAAACACTTTCCCACAATTTGCAAAGGAAAGTGGCGCAGCCGCCGCATCTGCTAATTATCTAACAACATCATTATCTGATGTTGAAAATCAAGCAGATGTTGCAACAGAAGCATTCAATACAACTACCAAAGGTATTTCTTCACTACAATCAGTTCTTTCAAAGCAATCTACAGGCGCTTCGTTATCAATAGATGATTTTAATTCAGAAGAACTAAAAGATTATACTTCTGCGCTCGAATATCATAATGGTGTTTTACAATTAAACGCAGAGAAAACAAGAGAACTTGTAGAAGCAAAAACACAAGATGAACTTGCAATAATAAGCGAGAACAAAGCCCTTGCTCAATCTAAATATTTGCAAAACGCAAAAGAAATCCAGCGTTTAACAGATAAAATCAAAACCAACACTTATGAGACAGGCGAAAACAAAGAAGCTATTGAAGAACAGATTAGCAAATTACAAGATGAAAATAGTTCTTTACTTACAACTTGTTCTCAGTATGATTTAATGTCTGCATCTCTTAGAGAAGCAACAGACGCTTATCATAATTGGCTAAATGCTCAAAAAGCCTCACAAGCCGGTGATATGTTCGATGATACTCTTGACGCAATTAACAGAATAAATGACACTCTGAATAATAAAGATTCTGATTATTTCGGTAGAGTTGGCAGAACAGATTATCAAGCAGCCCTTGATTTTGTAATCCCTGATACGGTTGACAGAGAGGACGCAGATGCTATCAATTCTTATCTTGAAAGTGTTTCTGATCTGTTTACTTATGATGATAAGGGTAATCGTGCTGGCCTAAATATTACTAACTTCTGCAAACAAGCTGTTGAACAAGGGTTAATGGTATTTGATGAAGCATCTGATTCGTACCTTGTTGCTGGTCAGACAACAATGGAGGACTTTGCAGAAGGTATGAACCTTTCTCTCCCTCTTGTCCAGGCCATGTTTGGTGAGATGGAAGAATTTGGCGGTGAATTTTCATGGGCTGATGAAGCAGTAAAAACATTAGGCGATCTCGCTATTTCTGCCGATGTTGCGGCGAATAGACTTCGTGAGTCGCATGGAGAATTTGGGTTTGATATTAAACTTGATTATTCCGATTTAGATACGACAGCGGAAAAGATAGGAGCAATAGAAGATACCATAAGCAATATGAAATTTATGCGTATTGATGTTGGCTCTTATGATCCAAGTGCTGTAGAAGATTGTGATGCTGTTTTACAGTATTTGATTATGCAGAAACAACAATTATCTGCTCCGGCAGTAATGGATATTGATATTTCAAAGGTTTCTGAAAATACTGGCGCAGCACTTCAATTATTGCAAGATTTCCAAAACGCTTGTAATGATCTTGAATTAAAGCAAGAACTTGGTCTTGATACTACTGACGCACAAGCAAAGGTCGATACTCTTTATGCTGAAATTGCTGGCAGTGATAACGATGCTCTACTGACGCTTGGCATTGATACTACTTCTATTGATACTGTTAAAACTTCTTTGGGTGAATTATCACAAGAAGAAGTTCTTACAAAACTTAACCTTGATACTACAGTATTAAACGATTATACACCAGAAGATAAGGAAGCAACTGTTACTTATAATGTTGATACATCGGCAGTAGACGCATATAACCCAAAGAATCTCCAAAGAACAGTAACATACTATGTCAGAACATCCGGCATGGATAAACTAAATGGCACGGCACACGCGGCTGGCACGGCGTTTGCGTCTGGCGATTGGGGTACTGCACCAGGAGGCGAAACACTTACCGGTGAACTTGGTCGTGAAATCGTTGTTGATCCGCATACTGGCAAATGGTACACGGTGGGCGATTACGGCGCAGAGTTTGTTAATATTCCGCGTGGCGCAATCGTGTTCAACCATAAACAGACAGAACAACTCTTGAAGAATGGATATGTTGCCGGACGTGCTACTGCTCTCGTTGGCGGTACTGCTATGGTTACTGGCGGCATTGGAGCAGATAACGCAGATAGTGGCACAGGTTCTGGTGGTAATAAGCCCTATAGTGGTGGCGGCAATTCTGGAGGTAACAGTTCAAGCAGTTCATCATCTTCATCATCGTCAAAATCAAGCGACGATAAAGAGCCGCAGATTATTGACTGGATTGAAATTGCGATTGCCCGTATAGAGCGGGGAATCAAGAAACTTCAAACCATTGCCGAAAGCACATACAAATCGCTTAAAACAAAATTAGGTGCTGCGTATGATGAAATCGCAAAAGTTAATCAAGAAATTGCTATTCAGCAACAGGCATATAATCGTTATATGAAACAAGCGGAGTCCGTTGGGCTTTCTTCAACCCTGAAAGAAAAAGTTAAAAACGGCACGATTGATATTAACGAATATGATGAAGATACACAAAAACTAATCAAGGATTATCAGCAGTGGTATGAGAAGGCGCTTGATTGTGCTGATGCTGTTGATGAACTTCACGAATCCCTTGCGAAACTTTATGAGGACAACTTTAATGCCACACAGGAAGATTTTGAAAATAAACTTTCTCTGATTGAACACATGACGAAGATGTATCAATCCGGGATTGATATGTTTGAGGCAAAAGGTTATCTCGAAAGTACAAAGTTCTATAAGGCAATGCAGGCGGCAAATAGTCAGCAAATTTCTACGCTCAATGAAGAACTTACTGAACTCCAAAAGAAATTCTCTGAGGCTATGGCATCTGGCGAAATTGAGGAGGGCAGCGAGGCGTGGTATAAGATGCAGCAAGAAATCAATGCCTGCAAAGAAGCAATCGCTGACGCAAATGTTGAATCGGCGCAACTTGCAAAAACCATCCGAGAGATTGAATGGGGTTATTTCGATTACGAGCAAGAGCGCATTTCTCAATTAACACAAGAAGCTGATTTCCTGATTGACCTTATGAGCAATCAAAAACTGCACGATGATAAAGGTCAACTCACGGATTACGGCATGGCAACAATGGGTCTGCACGGTCAGAACTATAATGTTTACATGGCGCAGGCAGACGATTACGCGCAGCAAATTCTTGAATTAAATGAGCAGATCGCAAATGATCCTTACAATACAGATTTGATTAAGCGCCGCGAAGAATTAATCAGGTTACAACAAGAGTCTATTAAAAACGCGGAAAGCGAAAAACAGGCCATTGTCGAGCTGGTTAAGCATGGTATTCAACTTGAACTGAACGCGCTGAAGGATTTGATTTCTGCTTATACGGAATCTCTTGATAACGCAAAAGCACTCTATGAGTATCAGAGCAAGGTTGCGGACAAAGCGGCAGAAATCGCAAGATTGCAGAAACAGCTTGCAGCGTATTCCGGCGATACCTCTGAGGAAACACAAGCGACGGTTCAGAAATTGCAAGTCGATCTTTCTAAAGCCCAAGAAGATTTGGCAAAAACTGAATATGAGCAATTCATATCGGATCAAAAGAAGCTCCTTAGTGAGCTATATGATGAATATGAAGAAATTTTGAACCAGCGGCTTGATGATGTTGACGCTCTGATTTCCGATATGATTGACAGCATTAACGGCAATTCAGATACCATCAATGAAACGCTTGGGAACGTCGCTGCTGATGTTGGCTATACGCTTACCCCACAAATGCAAGAAATTTGGGATAATTCAACCGGTTCAACCGAAGGTGTTATTTCAAAATACGGTGATGATTTCTCAGAGAAATTGACCGCTGTGAATAGTGTTCTTGCTGGTATTCATGCGAATGTTGCCGATATGGTTGACCATAGCGACGAGCAGGCAGAAAGTGATACGGCTGGTGTTGCTCCTACAAGTGACCCAACTCCACCGTCTGATGGTGGTGGAGGTAGTCCTGGTGATAGTGGCGGTTCTGACAGTGGCGGCGGCACAGGCTCCGGCGCTGTCCTTGATGATCTAACCAAGAAAAAGGTTGCTGCGGCTATCTGGCGTGGTGGTCTTGGTTGGGGCGTTAATCCTGATCGAGCAAAACGCTTAAAGGAAGTCTTTGGCGAAGGCAACGGTATTCAGGCGCTTGTCAATCAAGGTGTAGGTAAAAATGATGGCAGTAATGACGTTAAAAACTATACTTACCTTGCTATGCGTAAGAAGTTCAAAGGCTATAAGTCTGGTGGTCTTGTTGATTACACTGGTCTTGCAAAAGTTGACGGTACACCGCAAAAGCCCGAATTGATGCTGAACTCTACCGATGCTGCGAACTTTATTGCGCTCAGAGATACGTTACGTGCGCTTGCGACACAACCTATTTCTATTGGTAAACAGTTAGGATTAGATGCGCCTGCGTTTAGTGGGATTGCTGATATGTCTGACCGGCTTACGTCTATGAGAACACCCGTTGGAAATACTGGAACTACATTCGGTGATTTTGAAATCAATATCCCGATTGACCATGTTCAGGATTATCCAGATTTTGTGCGGCAGCTCAGAAGTGATCCGCAGTTTGAAGAAATGATAATTGGTATGACACTTGGCAGAGCGGTAGGCAAATCTTCACTCAATAAGTATAAGTACCAATGGTGATTTTTGGAGGGGCAGAAATGCCTCTCCTTTTCTATAATTAGTATAACATTGATTATATTATATGTCAAGTAATTTTTACAGATTAAATCTAAAGGTGAGAAAATGAGAGATGCAGAAAAGATAAAAATACTACAGGAAACTGTACAACGGTTAGAAAAAGAAAATGCTGCACTGAAAAAACAGATCGAAGATGATAAAAGAGAAATTTTAACAATGAAAACCGCTACGGACGAAAAGGAACGGCAGATGGAGGATGTTATCAATATTCATCGGGAAGGAATTGTCTATTGCCGGGAATTGGAGAAAAACTACCGTGCGGCTATTCGTGACGCTAAACAAGTGCAGGCAGAATATGAAAAGAGAATGAAAGAGTTATTAAAAAGGTTGAAGAAACAAAAATAGGTAAAGAAAGGAGGTTTGCCTAAGTGTATGCTATTGACTTTGAGTATGATGGTCAATATTTAAGTGATTATGGTTTAATCATTTGTGATTTTGATTATTCTACCGGGATGGCAACAGCAAGCGCTGGTTCAAAAATTTCCTTTGAAAAGGTTTCGCGGAACTATGGAAAAACTTACAGTTTAGCAAGTACACGGTATGATGAATGTGTAACTACAACCTTCGATATTTGTAAGAATCCAGATATTTACGAAGAATACGAAGATAGGCAGATTTCCAACGATGAATACCGCGATCTAATGCGGTGGCTCAACCGCAGGGAATTTTTGAAATTCCAGGTTTTTGACGAGGATGATAAAGAAAGAGATACCTGTTATTTTAATGTGAGTTTCAATGTTGAGAAAATCAAGATCAACGAAGTGCTATATGGTTTGCGTTTGACTTTGGAAAGCGATAGGCCGTTTGGGTATGGGCAGGAACAATATGTCCAATGGAATTTCGCTGATACATCTGTTTCAAAGATACTGAGCGATATGTCTGACGAGGTTGGATATGTCTATCCTGTTGTTCGGATTGATTGTAGCGCAAACGGCACTCTATCAATCTATAATGAGTTATTGGAATGTACGACAACGATTAAGAATTGCAGCGTTGGCGAAATTATTACGCTTGATGGCAATACACAGATTATTACATCAACATATAGTTCTCACGATATTAGCAACGATTTTAATTATGAGTTCTTCAAGATTGGTAATACGATTAGTAACCGAAACAACCGTATTTCTGTTTCAATTCCATGCAAGATTGAAATTCGATATGAACCCATAATTAAAGACACACCATAAGGAGGCGGCGCATGGCGGTTAGAATAAAGTTTGACCAATCCCACAACGCGGAGCTTCCTACTTTTGTGTTAGCAACAAGAAGCGGACGGCTGCTCGGTCAAATCCCGCTCGTTAATCCAACATTCAAAGATGTGCTGAACGGTGCATCTTCTTCCGTGTTTACAGTTTATAAAGAAGATTGTATTGCCAAAATTAAGGCAGACGATAAAGTGCAAGTAACGCCAATTAGCCTCCATGCGCTTGTCAATTCCACTTCCGGCAGAACAAGAACCGGCGAATTAGATGCGTCTGGAAAGGGCAGCATTGGTAATTATTTTTCTACACCTGAAATAATCAGCAATCTTGTTATTCGTATTGTTGGAGAAAACACAACAACGACAATCCAACAAGAGAATTTGTCATATTCCTATGATAGTGTTCAGCATACGCTTACGGTTACAAGAAATAATACAGAAGTATTATTTGTTGATTCTGATGGTTTTGTGTTTATTAACAATGCCGCGCAGTTTAGTCTTGCATCTGGCGAGTCGTACTTATTGACAATGACCTTTACGATCCCAGCGATTTCAAGAGCATTGGATTTTTGGGAACAGATAAAGGATTTCAAGTTGGTTTGGGTGCGGGAATGGAATAAATGGTTTGAGGCGTATGTAGAAGTGAATGAAAGTAACTCCACAACGAAGAATGTAACGCTGACTTCATTGGGAGAGGCCGAATTATCACAAATCAATTTATATAACATCGAGATCAACACAGAAACGGATATTGACAGAGATGATTATGTTGTAACTACTCTGTTTAATGAGACTAATGCAAAAGCGTCTTTGCTAAACCGAATTATGGAGAAAGCGCCGCATTATCATATTGCTCATGTTGATTCTACGATTGCAAATATACAACGTACATTCTCTTTTAATGGCAAGAGTATTTATGATGCTTTCAAAGAAATATCAGACGAAGAAGATATTTTGTTCCAAATTGATTGTTATTCAGATGCAGATGGGCATTTGGTTAGAGAAATCAATGTGTATGATTTGGAGTCATATTGCTATGATTGCGGCCATCGTGGAGATTTCATAGATAAGTGCGATGAATGTGGTAGCACAAATATCAAAAGCGGTTACGGCGACGATACTACTATTTTTGTATCTGTAGAAAATCTCGCAGACAATATCAAGTTTACAACTGATAATGGCTCCGTGAAAAATTGTTTCAGACTTGAAGCTGGCGACGATCTAATGAGCGCAACAGTGGCAAACTGCAATCCAAACGGAAGCAGATATATTTGGTATATTTCAGATGAAACGAAAAGCGATATGTCTGACACGCTCGTTGCAAAACTTGAAGAATATGATACATTGTACCGTTATTATCAAAATGAGCATGAAGTAACCATTGATGCAGATTTACTTGAACAGTACAACGATCTAATTGACAAATACTCTGTTTTTACAGAGGACTATTCTCATTTAAGCAACAGTATTGTTGGGTTCCCGGCGTTGATGCAGGCGTACTATGACACGATTGATTTTTTCTTATTCTTGAATGATACACTTATGCCGAGTGTTGAGATTTCGAGAACAACGGCGGGTTTACAGGCCGCAGAGCTGAACACATTGAATCTGTCGCCTGTTGCCGTGCAGAAACTTCAAAACTGTTCGGCTGCGTCCGCTACAAACGCTGTGCTTGCTATGGCTAAAACCATTGTTGATCCTCGTTATCAAGTCAAGGTAAAGGATAGCACATTCGCAGAGGGTACATGGATTGGCACATTTACTGTTACAAATTATTCTGATGATGAAGATACCGCAACAACCGGCGACGTTCACGTAACAATTAACGATGATTATGAAAAATTCGTCAAGCAAAAGATTGACAAGATTTTGAGTAAGAAAAGTGAAGAAGTAACGGATATTGTTGGTCTATTCAAACTTAGTCTTGAAAACTTTATTATCGAACTTCGCAGATATTCGTTGTCAAGATTATCTGCGTTTTCTGATTGTTGCCAAAGTTGTATTGACATTTTAATTGAACAAGGAATTGCGGATAGTGAAACGTGGGCTGACAAAAATCCAGATATGTACAGAGAGTTGTATGTTCCGTTCTATCAGAAACTTGGCGCAATCAATGATGAAATGGCTCTGCGTGAAAGCGAGATAGAGGTTATCGCTGGTGTTTATGATAAAGACGGCGATTTAGCCACACATGGCGTTCAGACATATTTGGGTGAAGTGCGTACACAAATTCAAAATACACTTAATTTTGAAAACTATCTTGGCGAAACTTTGTGGCTTGAATTTGTTTCCTACCGCAGAGAAGATACCTATAATAACTCAAACTATATTTCTGATGGTTTGAATAACTCTGAGCTGTTTGACCGTGCGCTTGAATTTGTAAAAGTTGCGACAAAAGAGATTTATAAATCTGCAACATTACAACACTCTATTTCTGCGTCATTAAAGAATTTACTTGTTATGAAAGAGTTTGAGCCGCTGCTATCCATATTCGAGGTTGGAAACTGGCTGAAAATCAGGGTAGACGGCAAGGTTTATAAACTCCGATTGATTGAGTACGAAATCAACTATGATAATCTGCAAAATCTTAATATTCGGTTTTCTGATGTTAAGAACATTCAAGGCGCAATTTCGGATATTGAAAGCGTTGTCAACCAGGCATCTTCAATGGCGACTTCTTATGACGCTGTTATGCACCAAGCAAGCGCCGGTAAAAAGAGCCACGACAAGCTGAATGATTGGGTGAACAAAGGTCTTGCATTAACCAAGATGAAGATTATTGACAGTGCTGATAATCAGAACATTACATGGGACAGTCACGGTTTGTTATGTAGAGAGTATTTGCCGATAACAGATGATTATGATGTAAAGCAATTAAAGATAATCAATAAAGGATTATTCCTTACTGATGATAATTGGCAGACTTCAAAGGCAGGTATCGGTAACTTTGTCTTTTATAATCCAGAAACGGGAGAAATGGAAGAAGCCTACGGTGTTATTGCAGATACGCTTATTGGTAATCTTGTATTGTCGGAGAAAGTTGGTATTTACAACCAGAAGAATAGTATAACTCTTGACGAGAATGGTATTACGATCACGGCAGATGGTATCAACTCAGGCCAAAATAATATCGTTTTTAGTATTCAGAAGAAAGAGATTAACGGTGAAGATGAAGAAGTCATTACGCGCTCTATGTATATTGACTCTAACGGTAATCTTGTTTTGAATGGTTCAATCAAGATTAATTCTGCGGCAGATCAGGGTATTTCTACACTTGATGAATTGACAGACGCAAGCAGATATACAGAAGAATTTTCTCAAATAGTATATGATGAATTGCATGGAGAAAACGGTGTTTACAGTACAATTGACGCAGTAGCATTAGCGCAACAACAATATACCGATTATATGCTGAATGAATATAGGGCAGAAGTCGGTCAATACATGACATTTGATGAAAATGGATTAACTCTTGGAGCTATATCAAGTACGTTTAGAACTGTTATTGATAATCAGCGGCTTGCCTTTTATGACGGAAATCAGGTTGCCGCATATATTAGCAACAATCAATTATTTATCCCTAATGCTGTTATTCAAAGTGCATTAGCCATTGGTAATTTTTTCTTTATTCCTCGAACTGATGGCGGTGTGTCGTTGACATGGAAAGATGAAGAATAAGATCGGAGGTGTAGAATATGGCATTAAGCGGAAGTGTAACAACAGGTAAATGGACTGGCGAAACATATTGGGGCAGTATGACGTTTTCTTGGACTGCTACTCAAAGTGTTGCAAATAACCAATCTACAATCTCATGGTCTATTTCTTCTAATATCGGTAAAGTCAGTGGCGGCACTGGCGGCGGCTGGATCGTTTTTAACGAACTAAGTGTAAAGATCAACAATGTGTCTGTGTTCTATCGTGCAGCAGGTACAAATCCTGTAAACGCCACAAACGGGATGGTTTTAGCATCCGGCACAAAAACACTAACACATAACGCAGATGGCACTTGTTCCTTCAGTGTTTATATTGGCGCTGGTATTTATGTTTCAACTATAAACAAAACTGCAAGCACAACATTTACACTAAATACAATTGCCCGTGCTTCTGGAATTGATGCCGCATGGGATGGTGTTATTGGCGGCACTTGTGGCATTAAGTGGACACCGGCATCAACATCGTTTAAGTATAAATTAAAGTTTTCTCTTGGTAATTGGAACTATACAACTGATATTATTTCACCTAATACAACATCTCAATACTTATATAATCAATACACAATACCAATGGTGGTTTGTAATCAGTTGCCAAATGCTACCTCTGGTACAATGTCGGTATATTTATATACTTATTCTGATAATGGCAGTACACAGATCGGCTCAACTGCGAGTTCATCTTTTTCTGTTACTGTGCCAAATTCGGTTGTGCCAACAATGGGAACCGTAACGGCAACGATTGTTAATACAAATACAACAATCAATGGATGGGGTGTGGCAGTTGCGGGATATACAAAAGTAAAGATTGATGCAACTGCAAATGGCGCATATAATTCTTCAATTTCAAGTTTTACTATTTCTGGAGGATATAGTACAACACAGAATGGTACATCGTTATCATATACCGGCGCTGCTATTACATCGTCTGGTAATAAAACATTTACTGTAAAAGCGAAGGACACCAGAGGCAGAGAATCTACATCAAGTACATCTTCTGCAATTACATTTTATGCTTATTCAAAACCAACCGTTTCATTGTTTTCCGTTTCAAGGAATTCATCTAATTCACAGCAAATGATTGTAAAGGCAAATTGGTCTTTCGCAAGTGTAAATAATAACAATAGTGTTAGCGCAAAACTGTATTATAAAAAATCGTCTGCTTCATCGTGGTCGAGCGCGATTGATATTACAAGTCATAAGAATACGAATTATACACTATCACAGACGTTTGAAGATGCAAGTTCATATAACTTCAAAATTATTGTAAAAGATGCGCTTAATAACAGTGTACAAGAAGAAACATTTGTATCAACTGTCGCTGTCCTTATGGATTTTAGAGCCGGTGGTAAAGGGCTTGGTATTGGTAAGATTGCAGAAAGCAATAATCTTGAAATAGCTCTTAATTCTATTTTTATTGGTAATGTTTATATCAAGGTTGGCAACACAAATGTTTCACTGATTGATTACATTAAAAATACAATGAACGGCGATTATGATTAGGCGCAACAAATTATTATTGCTTTTTGAAACAGCAATCGTTTTTGATTGCTTATTAGAAAATTATTATTAATGGAGAAGAATATGGGAAATGAGATTAGAAAACCATTGCCTGTTTTGCGAGAAGAATTTGTGAATGCTCTTACGGATATGATTAACAATTCACAATTACCACGTTTTGTAATTGAGAGCATTCTAAAAGATTTCTATTCTGATATGAAAGTGATTTCAAGAAAAGAATATGAAATCGCAAAACAGCAATATGAAAACGCAATTAAGAATGAAGTAGAATAAAGGTAAAGGATGGCGATATTTATGACTGAGAAGAAATATCGTCAAGAATTAGAGAAAGCGAAGAAAAAGAACGTAGAGAAAGAGTATAAGCGCGAGATTAGAAAAGAGAAGATGAAGTATCATACTGTTCGCAAGGTTGAAACAAGCAAACTGTTTGCGGCCTACTTGTTCGCATTGATGAACACAATTATCGTTTATGCAATGTTCGCTATGTGGAAATTTGAAGATTTCTCATATCTTGGTGTGCTGATTACAGATATTGCCGCGCAAATCCTTGTTTATGGCATTTACTGTTTGAAAGCATACAAAGGTAAAAACGCAGAAGAAGAAATGAAATTCAAGCGTGAAACAATGGCGCTTGATACAGACAACGCCGATGCCGATGATGGTGTCGGCTAATTCTATATCTGGAGGTAATTATGCTTAACGGATTAAAGAACTTTCTTCAATTTATCAATGATAACTGGACTACAATCATTGTGATTATTTCTTTGATTATTGCTCTTGTGCAAAAGGTTAAGGCTTATCTGTCCAAGTCTAAGGAGGAAAAGATCGATGCTGCGAAAGCGCAGATCAAGGAAATCGCTTTGAAACTGATTACCGATGCCGAACTTGATTATGAGCAGTGGCAAAAAGCCGGTTCTATCAAGCGGTCACAGGTTATTCAGCAGATTTTCGCGGACTATCCTATTCTGTCTAAGATTGCAGAGCAAAAGGAAGTTATCGCTTGGATTGATACCATCATTGACGAATCTCTGAAGGAATTACGGAAAATCGTTGCCGAAAACGAAAACTCTGAAAACGAATAAATAATTTAGCGGATTGAGGCGGCTGTGAAGGTCGCCTCTTTTATTATGGAGGAAACTCAAATGAAATATAATGAAAACAATAAACCTCTGGTTTGTATGCTGACTCAGAGTACGTGCTATCAAGGCACTACAACCGGCAGACCTGTCGGTATTCTTTGGCATGATACGGCTGGCGGCAATCCTTATCTGAAACGGTATGTGCAGCCAAGCGACAATGACCCGAATAAGGCTCAACTGCTTGCATTGCTTGGTAAAAACCAGTACAACAACGACTTCAATCACATTTATCGTCAGGCCGGCCTTAATGCTTGGATTGGTAAACTCGCTGACGGAACCATTACCACCGTTCAGACAATGCCGTGGAACTACCGCCCGTGGGGTTGCGGCAGTGGAAGCAAGGGCAGTTGCAACGGCAGCGCAAGCGTGAGTAATTCGCCATTTTGGATTCAATTTGAAATTTGTGACGATTTTTATAAAGATGTCAATTATTTTAAGGCTGTTTACAAAGAGGCTTGTGAATTTACTGCTTATATTTGCAAGATGTTCAACATTGATCCTAAAGGCTATTACACCTATAACGGTGTGAGAGTGCCTACTATTCTTTGTCACAAAGATAGTCACGATCTCGGTCTTGGTTCCAATCACGGTGACGTGTATCTGTGGTTTAAGGCGTTCCCGAATTTCAAAAAGACCATGAACGACGTGCGGAATGATGTTGCCGCTCTGCTTGCAGAGGAAACTACTGCTCCCGATCCGGCTCCAAGTGATCCCGCTCCGAGCGATCCTTCTCCCGCGCCGTCTGAAGGTGAAATCAAGGTTGGCTCTCTTGTGAAGATTAAGCAGGGTGCTACTTATTACAGCGGCAAAGCTATTCCCGCGTGGGTTATGGCTAAGAATTGGTATGTTAAGTCCATTAAAGGTGATCGTGTTGTGATTGATAAATCAGAAGATGGGAAAGCATCTATTATGAGTCCTATCAATATCAAATATCTGTCACTCGCTAACTCTGCACAAAACACAAACACATTCGAGTCTTACCGTATTCGTGTGAATACCGCTGTTCTGAACATCCGCAAAGGCCCAGGAACGAACTATTCTACGAATGGCTCTATTCGTAAAGGTGAAGTCTATACGATTGTTGGAGAAGCTGATGGAGTCGGCGCAACGAAATGGGGTAAGCTGAAATCGGGCGCTGGATTTATTAGCCTGGATTATGTTGTGAAACTGTAAAGGAGAAAGAATATGGATAACAGTTCTGCCGTTGAAGCGTTATCCAGTATTACAGTTGGTCAGATAATCGCGTGGTTCTCTGTCCTCACGGCGATTATTACTGCTATCTGTACTGGAACGATTAAAATGTATAAATTGTTTACAAAGTACAGAGAAGCGAAAGATAGAAATGAGAAACAAGATGAAATAATCAAAAGCCACGATGCTACATTAAAAGAGATTGATGCAACCTTGCAAGTTATTAGAAAGTCTTTAGAGGAACAAAAAGACGTTAATCTGAAACAGGTAAGGCATACTATAGTTCATACTTGCGAGGACGCATTAGATCGTGGTGAAATATCAATCAACAAACTTAGATCACTGGAAGAAATGTATGAAGAATATACAGATGTATTCCACGGCAACGGTTATGTTAAGACGCTTGTAGAAAAGGTGCGTCAGTTAAAAGTTGTCGGAAAATTAGACGATTAAATAAAACGAACATTTTATTAGCAAAAATATACTATATATTGTGGTAAACGCAGTATATTAAACACAATATATAGTGGTATTCTGTGGCGGTTTGCAACAATATTTTGCTTGCCGCCACACATTGTATTTTGGAGGATATATATGGATATATTAGTTAATGTTGCGAACCAAAAACTTAAAATCGCAACAAATCTAAAATCTTTGGTCGCCGGTACACAGGAATTTGTGCGTTTCGTGTTCAACTTAAACGGTGATTGGGATAACCTTATGACCTTCGCTCAGTTCACACAAAATGGCGTTGCTTATAATCAGTTTTTAGATGAAAACAACAGCGCATTTCTCCCTGCCGAAATTGGTGTTGGTACTTGTACCTTGATGCTTTATGGTAGCAATCAAAATACGATTGCAACTACAAACTATCTTACACTTACGGTTGATGAAAACATTTTGGTGTCTGACGCACAGAGTACAGAGATTTCACAATCGCTGTACCAACAGCTCGTTACCCGTGTTAATACTCTGTTGACTTGGAACGAGCAAAACGCCGCACAACTTGTCGCGGTTGATAGAGATTTACAACAGCAGATCAACACAAAGGCATCTGCAAATGATTTAACAACAGAAATAGCCCGTGCAAAAGCGGCTGAACAGGCCAATGCTGCCGCGATTGCTACAAAGGCATCACAGACAGAAGTTGATACACTGTCTATCAAGGTCACTCAGCTTGAAAGCAATGAGGTTGTTGCCAGCCTTATTCAGCAGGCGGTTGAAAATGAAATTGCCACATATTTAAGCAACGGCTCTCTTGCAAGTATGACGATTGCAGACGGCAGTATTGCGAGGGCTAAAGTTAATTCTGATTTTGAGGCCACACTTGCTAAAGCTGATACTGCAATGCAGCCAAGTGTTTATGATACACAGAATTTGCGTGTTGATGTATTTGCTTACGCGCAAGGCAAAGCAGATATTGTTCAGAATAATCTTAACGCAACTAATAACGAAATTCGCGGCGCTTATGCTCTATCTGAAACAGTTATTTATCATAATCTCGGTGACGCTGTTCGCGGAGCGGTTACACTTGCTCGTAACTACGCCCAGGCTTTACTTGCGGATTATAGGGCTTTTACCATTACTATTGTAAATGAATTGCCCGTTGCCGGTGATGCTCAGACATTTTATCTTGTCCCAAAAAGCAGCGGAACCGGATATGATAAGTATTGGTACATTACAGACGGTAATGGGGACGCAACGTGGGATGTTTTCGGCGGTTCTTCTACAGTTATTGTGACAGAACTCCCGGTAGTTGGTGAAGAAGATATTGACTATATTTTGAAATCATCTGCTGGCTGTCTTTACTATAAGTATATCAATGGCGTGTGGGAAGTTGTTGCTGGTTCAATCGCATCTGTTGTCAGCACTTTACCCGTTACGGGAAATGAGTTCACTGATTACTATTTGCTTACTGAGAATGGCGTGTATGTTCATTATAGATATATTAATGGGCATTTCCATAGTATCGGTACTGAAACCTATACTTCCGATGAAATTGATACTATAATTGCAAATCTTAGAGATGATTTGCAGACAACAAATAATAATATTACTGCTCTTGGTAATCGTGTTACGACAAATGAAAACAATATTCGGTTATTGGGTACTTCGCTAACTGGCTTACAACAGGAGTTTAATAATCTTGATGTGGAGGGTGTAACATATTTCGCCACATTTGGTACTGCCACACTTGCGAATGGTACTGTTGCTGATAATGTCTATACACTATATGAGGTTGATGATGGTGTTGAAACTATTGTCAGCCAATTTGTTATTCAGGGTGGTGGAGGCTCTGGTTCCGGCCAGCAAGCATCAACAAATCTTGTTGTTGAAAGAAACACACAATCTCCCGTTGTTGCAACTCCTACAGACAGAATTACTATTGGTATTACTTTTTCTTCAACAGATGGTGATGGCGAGGCCGTTGACGGCACATACACTTGGAAACTTGGCAGCACTACAGTTATGAGTGGCGCATTGGTTCAAGGTGTAAACAACTTCGATCTTACAGATTATTGCACAATCGGTACGCAAAAGTTTACTCTGATCGTAACAGACGAAGGCGGCAATACAAATGTTAAAACATGGACTGTTCAGATTGTGGATGTGAGAATTGAATCGTCATTTAGCGACAGAATTACATACCCTATCGGGCAGGCTGTGAATTTCACTTACACTCCGTATGGCTCTGTATCAAAGACTGTTCATTTTATTCTTGATGGCGTAGAGTTGCAAAGTGTCACTACTGGCGCTTCTGGTACGTTGCAATCATATTCGCTTCCTGCGCAAACTCATGGCGCACATTTGTTGGAGTGTTTTGCTACAGCCGTGATAAACAATGTCCAGGTCGAAACGGAACATATCTATAAAGATATTGTTTGGTATGATGAAACATCATCTGTTCCAGTTATTAGTTGTATTTATCGAAATGACTATTATCATGTTGTTACTTCTCCTTCAGATGATTATTTGAGTGATTACTACGAATTAACACAAGAAGGCTATGTATTAACAGAAGATGAAACAGTTGATGATTCAAAGACATATTATAGCCATAAGATATATGCAAAACAATATGACACAACAAGCATTCCTTACTATGTGTTTAATCCTAATTCAAGTACATCAACAATTACAAGAACTGCCGATGGCAATACTTCTACGCAAACTCTTTCCGGCAACTCAGATACATGGGCTTACCAATCATCAACAACTGGAAGCAGAAACCTTGTTATTGCCTGCGGAAGTACAAGTATAACGATTACCTTAGATGTTGTTGAACTTGACGTTGACATTTCTCCTGTGACCGCAAATCTGATTTTTGATTTTAACCCCACTGGTTTATCAAATACAAGCGTTAATAGGTTATGGGTTGATAGTGAAAACAGCGAGATCGCTATGAGTGTTTCAAATAACTTCGATTGGAGCGGTGGCGGCTATAAGATAGATGAAGATGGTACTCAATATTTCTGTATAAAAGCTGGCACTACTGCGACATTTAGCCATAACTTATTTGCAACAAATCCCAAAACAACGGGTATGGAGTTCAAACTTATTTTCAAAACAACAAACGTGAAATCCGCCGATGCCGGTTTCTTGTCTTGTATTGACGGATATGAGGGAAGTAATGTTGGACTTCAAATGAACACACATGAAGCATATCTTAATTCAAGTTCTGGCTCTCTTTATATTCCATATAGCGAAGAAGATAAGATTGAATTTGAGATTAACATTAATCCATTAGATCAGGAAAATGTCGATGCAACATCTGTAATTATGTCCTATGAAGATGGTGTTGGCCTGCGTCCGATGATTTATGATAATAACCATAGATTACATCAGTACACGGCTGCCCCTATTGTTATTGGTTCGCAGAATTGTGATGTTCATATTTATCGTATGAAAGCATACAGTTCTTCATTGACTGATAGCAACATTTTAGCAAACTTTATCGCAGATGCTCCAAACGCAACAGAGATGATTGCTCGTTTTAATCGTAATCAGATTTACGACGAAAATAATAATCTTACGCCGGAAGCTCTTGCGAATGCTTGTCCAGATTTGAAAATCATCAAGATTGAATGTCCACATTTCACAAATAACAAATCCAATTTTGTTAAATACACAAATGTTCAGTGTATTCACAAGAACGGTGATCCTGTTCTTGATAACTGGACTTTCACAAATGCATATCATAGCGGTCAGGGTACAACGTCAAACGAATATGGTTATTCCGCGAGAAATATTGATATTATTTGCTGCATGGATGGTGTAAACCAGTATTCAAGCAAAATTACATTTGACCCGAATTACAAGACAACACTTGTTCTTGGTGATGGAACTCGTTTTGAAAATGGTACTGGTAAAGTTTCGCTTTCAAGAAATTCTGTGCCGAATAACTGGTTTAATATTAAGGTCAATGTTGCATCAAGCGAAAACGCAAACAACGCACTTTTACAAAAGAGATATAATGATTATCTGCCATATACTCCTGCTTCCCATGCTCGTGATCCGCTTGCTAAGAATGATATGCAGTTCTTTAACTGTGTTGTCTTTGTCAAGGAAACCGGTAATGCAAATGGTACTCCTGTCAGCCGCAGAGAGTTTACGGATGGCAACTGGCATTTCTACGCAATCGGCAACATTGGCGATAGTAAAAAGACGGACAGCACTCGTGCAAATGATCCAGACGATATGAAGGAATTTTGCATTGAAATTTCTGATAATACACTTCCCAATGCTACATTCCAAACTGGTGTGTATGCTGAGTATTCCGCAGTTGCAGAGCCAACGCTTGCGAATATTGGAACTTACTATGAATTAAATGGAAGCATCTATATATTGACTACTGATACTGCGATTGTTAGCGGGAAAACATACTATACGCGAGGCAATATTAATTACTCTGGAATTGGTACAATGATCTATCCGATTACGGAAGCTCAATGGAACAATGAGAATAATGTTAAGAGAATTAATTTGCAGTATTCGTTTGATAAAGACGGAACAGATGATTATAAAGAGTCATTTGAGTTCAGATATGACATGGGCGGCGAAACACGCGACGGTGATACAACTGGATTGAACTCCGCAGAAAGAACGGCGCAGCGTGAACGCAATAAGCAGATTTGGAGAGATTTCTATAAATGGGTTATCACCGCAACAGATGAAGAATTTGTTTCTCAGTTGAGCGGTTGGTTTATCCCTGAGTCTGCTTTATATTGGTATCTGTTCACAGAACGCTATACAATGATTGATAACAGAGCAAAAAACACATTCTGGCATTTTGGTAATATTGGTTCTTATCGGCCTGTTCCTTGTCCATCTTCTACATTTATGGATTATTACTATGAGCGCAGCGGTGAAGAAGGCAGTTATGTTTATACACTTACACAAGATGTTAGTGTTAATCCGAATAAGACTTATTATTGGTCTTATGGTTTTGAATTGTGGGATTATGATAACGATACGGCGATAGGTATTAATAACTCTGGCGAACTTACTATGACCTACGGTAAGGAAGATATTGATTACCGTACTGATGGTGTTGCTTCTTCTGGTTTTATCTTTAATGGTGCTGATAGTGTATTTTGGCGCAGAATAAGATTACTTATGGATTCGCAGCTCCGCGCTATGTATCAGACTTTGGATAGTTCAAACTGTTGGTCATCAACTTCCCTTATCAATGAATACGATGCTTGGCAGGCACAGTTCCCGGAAGAATTGTGGCGGCTTGACATTGAGCGAAAGTATTATCGTACTTATCGTGGCGAAGGCTTAAATGCTGGCGCTACACCTTCACCAACGCCTCGCTTCTTGCAAGAAATGATGAATGGTAGAAAGAAATACCAGCGTAGGCAGTTTGAGCGTGATATGGCTGCATATATGGGTACGAAGTATTTGTCAAGCACTATTAAAGCGGACAAAATTGAGTTCCGTTGTAATACACCGCAATCCGCTGTCGTAACTCCTAATTACGATCTTACAATTGTTCCTTATTCTGATATGTACCTTTCTGTTAAGTTTGGTAATACTGGCGAAGTACAAATTAGAGCAAAAGCAGGGCAACAATATACCGTAAGATGCCCGATTGTTGGCAATATGGATGATACAATGTTTGTTATCTATTGCGCTTCTCGTATTCAGGCATTAAATGATATTTCTGCTTGCTATATCCATGATAATGATTTCTCTGCTGCATCAAAATTACAAACTCTTGTAATTGGTAATACAACAGAGGGATATGAAAACTTGTTCTTAACAACTCTTAACTTAGGTTCCTCTCCGTTGCTCGAATCTCTTGATATTAGAAATTGCCCGAACCTTACCGGATCATTAAACCTTGCAAGCTGCACAAATCTCGTAACGCTTCGTGCTGAAGGTACTGCTATAACTGCTGTTACTTTTGCAAATTACGGCAAGATTGCAACGGCTCATTTGCCTGATACAATTAACACACTTACAATGAGAAATCTAAACCATTTATCAGATTTAGATGTTTCATTTGATAATCTCGAATCTCTTACTATTGAAGATTGCTCGGTTGACGAATATGCTATTGTTCTCGATGCGATTGATACATTACAAGTGCTTTATCTAACTAATATTGATTGGACTCTTGCAAGTACAACATTGCTTAATAGTATTCTTGCAATGAGTAGTTCTTATCTTTCCGGTAGCGTTTATATCAGCGGCGCAGTAAGAAACCAAGAATTGCTGAATTATGGTAATGCTTGGAATGATCTGACCGTTGATTATGAATTAGCCAATCTTGTTACACAATATCTCGTTACTTATGTAAATGCAGACAATGAAAACACAGTTTTATATACAATGTATGTTGATAGAGGCTCTATGCCACCAGACCCATATACAGAAGGTTTAATTCAAAAACCAACGCTTGCAGACGATGAAATGTATTCTTATGATTTCGGCACTACTGAAAACGGCGAATATGTTGATGGCAGTGGTTGGAGCGGATTAGACGAACCGTTGCTTTCTGCGAGAACCGTAACTGCCGTTTACACAAGAACACCACAAGTCTATACTGTTACATGGTATGCTCGTCCTGGTCTTGCTCTTACATCTGTATCAGCAAATTATGGCGAAGAAGCTGTTTATCCGGGCGACATTCCAACAAACGAGGATGAAGAAGGACAGTATATTTACAATGTGTTCAAGGGTTGGAATAAATCAACTGGATTCATCCGTGGTAACACAGATGTTTATGCTTTGTGGGAGCGTGCGCCACTTCCTGCTGTTGGAACAGATATGGAAGATATGACTCCAGGAGAAATTTTTGCTGTTATAAAGTCTGGTAATACGACAAATTATTTTGAGAACAAGGATAGTACGCTCGTTACTATGGGACATGATTTTGAGTTCACAAACGTAGAAAGCGAGGTTCTTGCGCAAGACTTGTATTTAGACGGTACAATGGCTATTACAAAAAACATTACATTGTTCGGAGCAAATGCGCCATCCTTTACGCTTGCCGTCGATTTCAGATTTAGAAACACAACTGATACTAATAATACGCTCATTTCTTGTTTTGAAGAAGATGGTAGTGAAGGATTTAGACTTAGATATAACTCTAATCCAGATATTCAATGGGGCGACAAGAATATCAACGTTGGTTATCAAGGATATAGAGATATTGTTGTTCTTCGGCATATTGCAGGAGATGATAAACTTTATATTTACAGTTCAAATGGCAATAGCAGTTCATTTAGAAGCTCTGTTGCGGTGAATGAGCTTATCCGTAGCAGATCAACAAATACTACACAGAAATTGACTCTTGGCGCAATTCGTTTTGTTTCTGATGGTGGTTATGATGATTATGGTCGTGGGTACATCTATTGGGCTAAGATTTGGTATGACGATCTTGGAGATGCAAATGCGAGACAGTTAGCATCTTGGCCGCACATGGTAATCCCATTTGAATACTATGGTTCAGAGCGTTATAGAATTGTTGGTAGTAGTCAAAGAACAAACGCTTCATTTATTGCTAACTGTGAACTTGTTGATAGATTAAGAGCAATGAATAGTTCAAACACCAATGTTGGCGGTTGGGATGCTTGCCAAATGAGAACAAACTTTATGCTTACAAGGTTCCCAGGTGCATATCCGTTGGTTTGGCAAGCAATGATTAAGAAAGTCAAAATTAGCGCAACTTCCGGTAATAAATCAACAACTATTACTGTTTCAGAGGATTATTCTTATCTTGCGGCCTACGCTGAATTATTCTCAACATCAGAAGCGGCTTATGTTGCGGAAGGTAGTAAGATTTCATGGTTTACAACAGATGCTCGTAGAGCAAAGTTTAGAGGTATTCCAATCCCTGCTACTGCAACATATTATACCGATAGTTCTGACCCGTCAACAGTTTCGGGTAGAACAATCTCTGTTGGTGATATTTGGAAAAATGGCAGCGGCACAGTTTATATTTATGCAGATACAACAGCAATCAACTACTATGGTTTGCCTACGTCCAGTGGTGTAGCAGCCTCGATTGGTGGCTATTGGATTTCTGCCACGTCCTTTTGGTCGCGTTCTCCGTATGTTACGTACACTACGTACTTCTGGGATGTCCACACGACTGGTGGCTACACCAACGGCAGCGCGAGTAATGCGTATGCCGTGTGCCTCTGCTTCTCTATCTGATATATCCCAATACAAAACAACGGCTCACCTATTGTAAAAACAACGGGTGGGTCGTTGTAATATATTATCTGGCGGCAACGCCCGCCAAAGAAAGGAACATTACGCTTTGTCGGTATTAAGAAGTAAAAGAGAAATATCAAAAACCGAATTTGAAAACACCTTTAAGACACTATATACATTTAGTGAAAGTCAAGTCCAAAAACTTCCAAAGAGAAGAAAACATTGGTTGGGTGAAAGTATAACATCAATTCTAAATGATTGTTTTAATCTGATAATTGATCTTAATGAAGATTTATATTCAAAGAAATGTTCAGACGAAGAAATGATTGAAAGAATTAAAGAAATTATTAGAAATCTATATTTGTTAGAAAAACCATTGATTGTTTTGTGGAATATCCAAAATTACGAGATGAAAAAGATGGTGTCTTGGAGCAAGTTGTTAAAAGCGGAAATGGATATATTGTTAAATAAAGCTGGATTAGATAAGGAATATACTATGATAATAATTGATAAGGTAAAAGTAAAAGAAGTTACATTTTTACAAAACATGGCAAATCTTCATAAATACACGCATGGTAAAGTTGTAAATGCACCACTAAAATATGATAATTCGAGTGGAAGATTGTTGATTGATGCTATAGACGATGCTTTGTATTGTGTGTTTAAGGCAAACATAAAAATTCCAGAAACAAAGAAGGAATACTTGGCACGAAAGAAATTGTTAGGAAAGGCTGTAAATGATCTTTATAGAGCGCAGAGATTTGTTCTATCATATTTTAATTTGATCGGTTACAGTGAAAGGATTTGCGGTGAATGGAGTGGTTATATTGTTACTGAATTAAAACTTCTCCAAAAACTTATTAAATCAGATCGAGAAAGATTTTCTGATTTACTATAATATGGTTTTTGCGGCGTGAGCCGTTAAAAATATATGGTTGTATTTTGTATGAATTTGGCCTTCGTCGGTTGTTTGTGTGTGGATTTCTGCCACGAACTTTTGGTCGCGTTCTCCGAATGTTACGAACACTACGAACTTCTGGAATGTCAACACGACTGGTAGCAACAACAACAACAACGCGAGTAATGCGAATGCCGTGTGCCTCTGATTCTCAAATTATGAAGTAACTATTATATAGCGAAATGATCCTCTTTTTGAGAAATAATTGAGAAGGAAAATATGACCATCTGCTTTGCAGTAAAAATATTATTCTAATGATTCAATTAGAATATACCACGGTGGTATTTTGCATTGGATTGGAAGAAATGTCTTGTACAGTTTATTGGATGTTGCCTATCAAGCCAGTAAAGTTGCAATTCAATTCCTGATATAAATAATAGGCGATAATACATCAGGGCAAAGAAAGCCGTAAAATTTATAAAACGGGTAATAGGTCAATGAACAAATTAACCAGAGCAATTAAAAGAATAAAAAGAGATAAAGCAATTAAAGAAGCAAAGCGCCTTGAAAAGAATGGACTATATGGTGATTATGAAACAATAATTACTTGGGAACATTTCTTGGAAGCATTAAAGAAATGCTGTAAGGGTGTTAGTTGGAAAGGCAGTGTTCAAGTTTATTATGAACATGGCGTGATAGAAATATCTAAAACAATTAAAAAATTAAAAGATGCTCGACTTCCGAAATTGCAAAGTGTCAAGAAAATAGTAATTAGGGAACGAGGTAAAAACAGAGTAATTGTGCCTATAAAAATGCCGGACAGAATGGTTCAAAGAGTTTTTTGCGATTATGCATTAGTTCCAATGTTTAAGGATTATCTCATTTTTGATAATGGAGCAAGTACAAAAGGTAAAGGAGTTCAATTCGCAAGAGAACGACTTGAATATCATTTGCGAAATGCAATACGCAAATGGTATAGCAACTTCTATTTCTTGCAGTTTGATTTCAAAGGATATTTTGATAATATTCCACACAAAACTTGCTATAACGCAATAAAAGATATATTCCATGACGATAGAATTGTGAAGATCGTCATGGATATTATTCTTTCTTACAAGAAAAATGAGATATTGCAAATTGAAGATAAGAACGAAAAAGAACTACAAATGGTAAAACTGCAAAATTACGAATTAAATGGTATTTGTCTTGGAAGTCAAATATCGCAAGTAATGGCCTTAGTGGTTCCGAATGAATTAGATCATTATATTAAAGATAAGTGTGGAGTAAAACACTATCTTAGATATATGGATGATGGTATTATTTTCTCTGATAACGAGGAGTTCCTTTTAGAATTATATTCTGGTATGAGAGCAGTTTGTGAGAAACTTGGATTAAAATTTAATGAAAAGAAAACAAGAATATCTCATATATCTTGCGGGTTTACATTTATGAAAATTAAGTATAATGTCATTGGTTGCAAACTAATTAAGAGATTAACGCGGCAAGGGATAACAAGAATGAGAAGAAAACTGAGGAAGTTTAGGCGGCTCGTTGATAACGGAGAAATGAACCTCGATGATGTATATAATTCTATGCAATCATGGCTCTCCCATGCAAAAGGAGCAATGTCTTATACTACACAAAAGAATATGTTAATACTATATGACCAATTATTTGATGGATATAGAATTACCAATAAATATAAAAATATGGTCAAGAATAAAGTAAAAGGGAGGAATGTGCCGGATGAAATTCTACAAGATGATAAGTGGAAGCAATATCGTTGGTGTTGTTACACAGCTTGATTTTGTTAGATTTCAAGCAAAACATAGAATAATTGAATATTGCGATTTAAGTATTGCTCAGTTTGTTCAATATAAAGAATTATTATATCGTGATAATTGGATGTACCCACTTAACGGGAACGAATCATGCTCTTATAGTATCGTTGAAATAATTGAAATCAACGAAGAAGAATATAGTTTATTGCTTTCTGCATTTGAATCAAATGAGGTTGTTGAAGCAGAAGAAGATAATCAAAGCGAACAATATGAAGAAGTGCAAGAGCAAGCATCTAATATTGATAACCAATCTCTTGAATTTATACGTAACTCAAAACTGTTAGAAATTAGTCATGCTTGTAACAAAACCATAACAGATGGTTTTGATATTGTTCTTAGTGATGGTGCGCAGCATCACTTTTCATTAACTACACAAGATCAGTTAAATCTTATCACTTTATCGACGATGATCGCAAACGGAGAAACAACTATCCCATACCATGCCGATGGTGAATTATGCCGGTTTTACTCTGCAACCGATATGCTTGCCGTTATTACTTATGCGACGCAGTATAAAACATATCAGGTATCATATCATAATGCTTTGAAATTATATGTTGAATCATTATCCGATATGAATTTGATAAGTTCAATTTATTATGGCATTGAGATTCCAGAAGCATATCTGTCCGATGTCTTAAAATCATTTGCCGCACAAGGGAATGAGTAATATGAAAACCATTAACAAATATTTGTTTTTATTTGTTTTCGGCTTTATGGCCTATATAACGATTGAAACACTTTATAGAGGGCATTCCTATTGGTTGATGGGGTTGTGTGGCGGTTTTGCAATTTTAATACTCGATCAAATCAACAATAGAATTTCATGGGATTTTGATTTGATCTTGCAAGGTTGTATTGGTTCTGTAGTTATAACAATTTTTGAACTAATAATTGGAGAGTTATCACTTCATGGCGTTGTGCCTGTTATGTGGGATTACTCTAATTGTTTTATGAATTATAAAGGCATAATATGTTTACCTTTTAGCTTGTTGTGGATCGTTGTTGCTTTAATTGCGATTTTTTGCGCAGACACAATTAATTACTATATTTTTAACGAATTACCCATACCATACTATAAAGTGTTTGGCAAAACGATATTTAGATTTACACCAAAATAATAACAGGGCTATAAGATCGAATGACTTATAGCCCTTGATTTTTGCGTTTATATATAGTATAGTTTTGGTAACGCTCAAATGGTAACAGACTTGTTCTGCTGTCATTTCAACGTTATCAAATAATGGTATTTGTTGCCGATTTTTCTAACAATTTTTCTAACCAATTCGTTAGAAATTAAAAAACCTATTATTGGTCTTTTGCGAATAGTTCTTATTTGTTGCGCTTTTGCTGATGTGTTTGCAAAATATCAATAGTTGGGTACTTACTATTTATATTGACAAAAGACTGTAAATCTGCTGGCACTGCCTTCGGTGGTTCGAATCCACCTTCCCCCACCAATACGATTAACCGCTGAAAACACCTGTTTTTGGCGGTTTTTCTTTTGTTTTCAGAACTTTTTGTCAGGTTTGTAATCTTCTCATT
>JAEEGL011300149.1_pt1 | contig 87838 bp, 60 predicted proteins | sample 9134231 | NCBI WGS metagenome assembly JAEEGL01 (sample SAMN16246548, study PRJNA631951) | gut metagenome | biome: gut microbiome; feature: rumen; material: fiber-attached | host: Bos | place: Iran: Karaj | collected 2018-10 | reverse complement strand
GGGCAACCATTCCTGAAGATAAAAAGCCTCAATGGGATGTTGACACCACTTGAGCTCAAACTTCTTGTCTTGAAACTTGAGCGTCTTCCCGACATGCAGATAGTCAACCACTTCGTCTTGTGCGAAAGCCATCGCACATGCCAGTATCAATATCAAGGAAATACCAATTCTCTTCATATCAGTTTCAATTTTAGTTCCGTAAATCTTTGTCCTTAGCCACTTGGGCATTGTTTGGATTATACCTCTGTGGCGGTGATGGTGTCAACTTCACCATTTTTATTGGCGGCCTTTACCTTTTGTTCAGCCTTGATGACACTCCTCAATGCCATAATGTAGAAAAAGAGTGAGATGGCTGGAAGACAATGTGTGATGGCCATTTCCAAGTGACAGACCACATCCTTTGTCTGATAGGTATAGACATAGAAGGCACACAATGCCATCCACAACAGAATAAGTAATACATTGATAGTGCACAATCGTGCCGGAAACATCCTTTTCTTATAATGGAAAATGGCAAAAACGTCGATGAGGCATGTCAGAAGCAACACGGCGAACATCGGCCATACCGACAGTTCACGCACGCCTTCTGGTGTAGTTGCCCACAAATTGTTCATCACCGCGTATCCGCCCAATTCTGGCTCATGGAATGTCACCAGTGGCAGACAGAGGCAGACAATTGTGAGCACCAAAGCCATCATCAGGTAGATGGTCTGTATTATCTTCAACATATTCATGATTAGAGTTCAGTGATTAGGACAAATATTTATTGCCTTTGTCAATAATACGTTGACAGGTTTGCCATTTTGTCTGCCGGCTTGCCAATCATTCGTTTGACATAACGCTTTCAATACCGCTTTTTCAAAATCGGATATTGCATCAGATTCCTTGCCATAAATTCTCGCACCAATTAATTGTCCTTTCTTGTCAATAACAAATTGGACCTGCACTCTTGTTTGGAGATTGTCATTTTCAGAATAAACATATTGGACATTGTTGGCAAGTTCTTTTAGGAACACGCCTTCCCCACCTTTGTATTGGGGCATCTCTTCAACAACAATATAGACATTCTTTCGTGTTATTTCATCAAATTGGGTATATTCCTGCTTATGTTCGAGAGATTTGCAGGAATACACACCTGAAATTATTGCAAACAGCAAACAGAACATACTGATTTTTGACAGGAATTCCCGGCCAGTTGTTCCAATAGCCGTCATGGTTTTCTTGTATAATTCTTCCGTTTTGTTCATTACTTATGGCATTGCTTTTAATATGGTTGACACCACTTAAGTTCAAACTTCCTATATTGATATTTGAGAGTCTTGCCAATATGCAGATGGCCAAACACTCCTTCCCCATGATTCAAAAACGGCAGAAAGAGGACAGTTCTCTTTCCATATTCTTATTCATAGAGCGGTTGGAGTTTACTCTTATCTAATTCAAATTTTTATTCATAGAGCGGTTTGTGGGGGTCAAATTTGAAGAAACATTGGATTTCACCCGTTTCCTCTTCCTCTGGATGATCAAAATCCTTCGGTCGGCGGATGACGGTGCCCTGTCGTCCGTCGAGGGCTGTGGCCAGGGTGATGACCACCCGTTCCACGCCGGCCTCGGTAGCTGCCAGCGCGTTTTCTATCTTTGGCAACATACCTCCCGAGACGGTGCCGTCGGCCTTCAGCCGTCGGAAGATGTCGGGCGTGATGAGCGGAATGACGCTATCGTCGTCATCGGGATTTGCGAGCACGCCTTTTTTCTCGAACGCGAACATCAGCGTGACGTTGAAGAGCGGCGCCAGTGCCTGCGCCACCGCCGATGCCATGGTGTCGGCGTTGGTGTTGAGAATGTTGCCCTGCCCGTCGTGCGTGAGCGGAGCCACCACGGGCACGATGCCTCCTCCGATGAGCCTGGCGAGCTGTTGCCCGTCGGCCCGTTCCACGTCGCCCACGAATCCGTAGTCCACAATGCGGGTTTCCCCTTCCACGTTGACGGCCAGGGGGTTCCTTCTCCGCGACCGTATGATGTCGAGGTCGGCGCCGGTGAGCCCCAGGGCGCAGATGCCCCTGGCCTCGAGCCTTGCCACGATGTTTTTGTTCACCAGTCCGCCATAGACCATTGTCACCACGTCGAGCATCTGCCTGTCGGTAATGCGCCGTCCGTTCACCATCCGGCTTTCTATGCCCAGGCTGGCTGCCACCTTGGTGGCCCTCCGCCCTCCGCCGTGCACCAGCATCTTGTGGCCTTCAATGCGTGCAAAGCTGTCGAGCAGCTGTTCCAATTGCGCGTCGTCTTCCACCACGGCGCCTCCCACTTTCACGATAGTAAGGTTTTCCATTTTGATGTTCTTTCTTTTTTTGTGCAAAAGTACACATTTTCCGCGAGAAAAAAGGCCCTGACAGGGCGAAAGTTAAAGGGCATAGGGGGTTAGGTAGTTAAAATATGCTAAACTTTCGGCTTTATGAATGTCGATTTATTGTAAAAACGCTACCTTTGAACTGAATTTTAATATTAATCGACTAAAACATTATTTATTAACTTTATTTTCAGCTTATGAAGAAAATCTTTACATTCATTGCAGCCGCATTGTTCTCAGTGGCAATGCAGGCCCAGACCGTTGTGGGCAGCGAAGACAACTCCACCGGCTGGTGGACGGCTTTCTCGCCCTACTACAGCATTCCGGCGAACAGCACCCTGTCGCTGAACTTCGTGAACTACAGCAACCAAACCAACAACTGGAACAACTGGCTCGTCGTGCTCACCAACGACACCGAGCGCGGCGCCGCCGACTATGCCGAGTACTGCGTGCTGAGGGCCGACAACTGGGCATGGAACTCCCAGACCAACAGCGGCGATAACCAGGATTGGTTCGTGTCGCTGGCCAGCAACTACAACTGGGACACCTTCAAGGCCGACATGGACGGCTCCACCGTTGCCATGACGGTGACGCGCGAGGGTGCCAAGACCACCATCCACGCCGACATCACCACCGCCGCCGGCGCCTCCTATTTTGAGGACTTCGTCATCAATTGCGGCGACGGCACACAGCCCATGGGCGCCTTCCTGAGCACCGAGGGTGGACACCTGGTCATCAACAGCGCCACCGTGAGCGCACCGGCACAGCCCGGCGCCAGCGAGAGCTACAAGGCCATCAACGTGGCCGAGGACGGCACCATCAGCATGGCACCCGAGTTCCTGGCCGTGGTGGGTGAAGACGGCAAGACCGCCAACAACGTTGCCGACGGCAAGAGCATCGTAACCATCCAGACCGACAACGTCACCGTGGAGGCCGTGGGCGGAACCACACCGGCCAACATCGAGGGCGGCGCACAGGACATCACCCCGGGCCAGCTCATCGACGAAGCCACACACACCTACCAGGTGGCCAGCGTGGGCTCGTGGAACAACGTGGAGTGGAAGAACGGCAACAACAAGACCGACATCAACGATGCCGCCGGCACCAAGCTCTACTTCCTCATGGGAACGGGCAACCCCTACGTGGGCCTGAACGCCGAGGAAATCTACACCGACGACAGCCCCACCGGCACCTATCGCGCCAAGTACGACTTCTATGAACCCGACGGCTCGAAGGGCATGCCCCTGACCGGACTCTACTACAAGTTCACCACCAAGCAGGACGGCGACCTGAAGGTGCAGATCTGGGCCAACAAGGGCAACCGCCAGACCTTCGTGGTTGACGAGAGCACCATGCAGCCCGTGCCCTACACCGTGGAAGGCTACGTGAACGGCCAGAAGGCCAACGACGAGAGCAAGCCCGTATATAACGAGGACGGCACGCCGAAACTCGACAACGACGGCAACCCCGTTTACGAGCAGTACTGCATCTTCTTCACCAACGAAGAGCTGCAAGAGCGCCACGCCCAGTCGGGCAACGCCGACAACCCCTACATCATCGACATGGGCAACCAGGCCTTCTGGGGCTGGCTCACCTTCCATGCCGAGGCCAACAAGAGCTACTGGCTCTTCCAGCACAGCTCGCAGGTGGGATTCGGCGGATTTGAGTTCAACGGCGGCACCACCGCCATCCAAACCATCGCCGCTCCGAAGGCTGCCAAGTCCGACCGCACCTACAACCTGCAGGGCCAGGTGGTTGACCAGAACTACAAGGGCATCGTCATCAAGAACGGCCGCAAGTACATCAGGAAGTAATCATTCCCGCAAATACCCCGGAAGAGGGAGCGAAGGTTTTCGCCCCCTCTTTTTTTATTGTCCAAAAAGCCCGTCGATTCCGTTGACGGCGCCGGCCACAAAAACCCGTCCGTCAGATGGATAACAACGTGGTGATTTTTTGATGAAAAATCTTGACAAAATCGATGTTTTTTCAATGATTTTATAAAGTGTTGAAAATCAACAGGTTGTGGATTGCCCGAAGTTTGACCACAAATTGAGGGGAGAAAATTGGCACTTTGAGAGGAGAAATCTTGAAGATCTCTCCCCGCAATTTGCGGTCAAACTTTTCCAGGGAGTGAAATTATTATGAAAAATCTTGACAAAACGCTCCGCAAAGACCATTCCCCCCAAAGGCCCGCCAACACATGCCCTTCCCCACGAAAAAAACCGCGCCCCCCAATGAGTACATTATAAATATACGCGCGTCAAAGAGAAAGACAAGCATATACATGTATAACTTAATAAACTGCTTTTTTATGAACTACAAACACATTTCAAGAAGGAGCCGCTCCTTCCTGCGGATGTGGCACGGCGGTGTGCTGGGCGCAGCAGCACTGCTCATGGCCTCGTGCGCAGTTGACGGCTACGACGACGACGAACGCTTCGTCAGCGACGTCTCTGGAGCCACGCTCTCGTCGCCGCAGGCTTCCGACATCACCATCACTCCGAGCGCCGACGGAAAGAACCAGACCATCACATGGCCCGTAGTGCCCGGAGCCATGGGCTACCTGGTGTCGTTCTTCGACGAGGGCAACATGAACGAGCCACTGGTGAGAGACTCGCTGGTGGACGGATGCTCCATCACCGTGAGCCGCGAGGAAGACATGAACTACCTGCTCACCATCCAGACCAAGGGCAACGCCAAGGCGGGCAACAACGACGCCAGCGAGGCCACGCAGCTGAAGATTTCAACCTTCACGCCAACCTTCATGACCATTCCCGCCGGCAGCGACCTCAACGCCTGGTTCGCCGCCAACCCCGTTCCCGACGACGCCCTCACGGCCAACCTTAACTACGACCTGGAGGCCGGCGGAAGCTACACGCTGAGCGACGTGCTCGACTTCGACGGGCACCGCGTCACCCTGCGCTCGAACAGCAAGACCAACCGCGCGCTCATCACCTACACCAGCGACAAGTCGGGCATTGCCACCTGCGCCGCCATGGGCATCAAGTACCTCAGCTTCGACTGCCAAGGCATGGCCGCCAACAAGGGCGTGTTCGCATTCAGCAAGGCGCCGACGGTGGAAAACGACGCCACCTACGGCGCACCCGTCATCTGGGACCCCATCACCATCCTGAACTGCAACTTCGACAACGTGAACGGATACTTCTTCTGGGACAATGCCACGAAGGTGGCCGCCAAGACGGTGCTCGTTGACAACTGCGTGGTGCACCTCACACCCCAGAGCGCCATCTCGGGAGGCGTGTTCTGGACCAACAAGGCCGGGCACATCAACGACCTCACCGTGTCGAACAGCACCTTCTGGGAAAGCCCCGACAACCCGGGCGACTTCAAATACTTCTACCAGGCCGGACTGACCAGGGCCAAGGACATCGGCGTGGCCAGCAACTCGGTGAACTACATGAACTGCACCTTCTACCATGTGACGTGGAACGACGGACAATGGGGCAACTACAACGGCATGAACGGCAAGCCCGACTCCTACTGGGTGCTCACCGACTGCATCTTCTTCGACTGCTCCAACAGCGGCAGCGTGCCCCGGCGCTTCCTCCACGGCAAGGCCAACCAGCCCACCGCCACCTTCCGCAACAACACCTACATGAACGCCGACGGCACCTTCCAGGACCCGCAGAACTACGACGTCTCGGGCACCAACATCGAGGAAGACCCACAGTTTGCCAACCCCGCCGCCGGCGACTTCCACATCAGCGGACCCAAGCAGGTGGCACTGAAGACCGGCGACCCCAGGTGGCTGCCCTAACCAGCGACGACATCATAATCATCTAACAACAACCGCGAGTATTATGAATTTCAAGAAATATTTCATCACACTGTGCCTGGGGCTGCTCACCGCATTGCCCGCACTGGCACAGACCAAGACACAGCAGGGCAAGGTGGTCGATGAGAACAACGAGCCCGTCATCGGAGCCACGGTGAAAGTGGAAGGCACCAAGACCGCCACCGTCACCGACTTCGACGGCAACTATAAAATCGAAGTGCCCAACAAAGGCAAGGTCGTCATCTCGTACATAGGCTACAAGGACGTGGTCACCACCGGTGGCCTCGTGCAGATGGAAGAAGACAACTCGGAACTCGGCGAGGTCGTCGTAGTGGGTTACGGCGTACAGAAGAAGGCACACCTCACCGGCTCCGTCTCAACCGTGCCCATGGAAGACATCCAGGACCTGGCGGCAGGCGGACTGGCCTCCACGCTGAGCGGACTGGTGAGCGGACTGTCGGTGAGCGGCGGTGAGGCCAGGCCCGGCGAGCGCGCACGAATGAACATCCGCGACACCAACAGGCTGGGCGACGTGGGCGTCACCTCGCAGGAACCCCTCTACGTCATCGACGGATACATCTACCCCAACGACATGAAAGTGGGCAACGTGACGCAGAACCTGGGTGCCGAGGCCTTCAACAACCTCGACCCCTCGGAAGTGGAAAGCATCTCGGTGCTCAAGGACGCCTCGGCAGCCGTCTATGGCGCCAGGGCAGCCAACGGCGTCATCCTCGTGACCACAAAGAAAGGCAAGCAGGGCGCACCGCGCATCAGCTACAGCGGAACCTTCGGATTCACCAACGAGGTGGCCAGGCCGTCGATGCTCAGCGCCTACGATTTCGGACGGCTCTATAACTCCATTGCCGCTGCCGACCCCACCAACACTTCGCTCAACCACACCACGGCCCTCTATCAGGCCGACGAGCTGCAGGCCATGAAGAGCCTCAACTACGACCTGCTCGACAAATACTGGGAAACGGGCATCACACACAAACACTCGGTCAACGTGAGCGGAGCAACCGACAACGTGAACTACTTTGCAGGCATCAGCTACTTCAACCAGGACGGTAACCTCGGAAAACTGGACTACGACCGCTGGAACTACCGCGCAGGCATCGACGTGAAGGTGAGCAAATGGCTCGGAGCCAACCTCACCGTGAGCGGCGACTATGCCAACAAGGAGAAACCGCTGCTCAAGGTGGGCGGTACCAATGCCGAGAAAGACTACAACCTCATGCTCACCCGTCCCCGATACATTCCCGAATATGTGGACGAATTTCCCATCCCGGCCTACGGCGTGAGCGGAAAGAAACACGCCAACCAGGAATATTCCTTCGACGTGCTTCAGAACAACGGCGACTTCAGCAAGAGCATGAACTCGAACATCAACATCAATGCCTCGATAGACTATGACTTCGGATGGAGCAAAATACTGAAAGGCCTGAAGCTGCGCTTCACCTACTCGAAGAGCATCAACACCGACAAGACCAACGAGTTCGGCTCGAACTACACCCTCTACCAGATGACCAACCGCTACGGCTCGGGCAACCACCTCTACACGCCCACCGGCATGGAAGATCCCAACTTCGACTACCTGGCCGAGGGCAACTTCAACGCCCTGACGCTCAACAACGGCAGCTACCTGAGCCGCACAATGGTGCGCACCGACAACTATCAGGTGAACTTCACCGCCCAGTATCAGCGCAAATTCGGGCTCCACAACCTCAGCGCACTCTTCTCAATAGAGAAATCGGAGGCCGAGAGCGAGCCCGTAACCGGTCAGCGCGGAGACCCATACCCCTTCACCACCATGCAGTATAATGCCGCCACGGGCGACTTCATGGCAACCTTCACACGCAGCGAGAGCGGAACAATGTCGTACATCGGAAGGCTGAACTACGCCTACGCCGACCGCTACCTCTTTGAATTCCTGCTCCGCTCCGACGCCTCCACGAAATTTGCGCCGAAGAACTATTGGGGCACATTCCCGGCCGTGAGCGCAGGATGGGTGATCAGCGAGGAGCCTTGGTTCAAGGACAAGGTGAAAGGCGTTGACTTCCTGAAACTGCGCGCATCGTTCGGTCTCACCGGCCGCGACAACACCGCCGCATGGCAATGGATGCAGGTCTATGCACTCGACGCCAACAAGGGAACCGTGTTCGGCGAGGGAACAGGCAACGACTCGAGCAACCGCATCACCATCAACAAGAACAACTCGGCCGTCAACACCGACGTGCACTGGGACAAATCCTACAAGTTCAACGTCGGTATCGACGCACGATTCTTCGACCAGCGGCTGAGCGTGACCTTCGAGCATTACCGCGAGTGGAACCGCGAAATGCTGATGAACCTGGTGCAGGAAATAGCATCGCCCATAGGCACGCAGAGCGCCGCCACCAACCGCGGAGAAATGAACAGCTGGGGTTATGAATTGTCGCTCAACTGGCGCGACAAAATCTCGAACGACCTGAAATACCACATCGGCATCAACACCGGCTACAGCGACAACAAGGTGCTCAACATGGACTGGGAAGACGAATATCTCTACCGACAGATTGTCTATGGCGGAAGAACCGACATCGGACTTTGGGGAATGCAATGCATCGGCATGTTCCGCTCATTCCAGGACATTGAGGAATATTTCCAGAAATACAACATCACCACCTACATGGGCATGACGAAGGACAAGGTGCGCCCGGGAATGCTCATCTATAAGGACGTGCGCGGAGCCTACGACCAGGCAACGGGAACCTATGCCGGTCCCGACGGCGTGGTGGACCGCGACAACGACCAGGTGGAACTGGGACACCGCGGAAACATTTACGGCTTCACCATGAACGCCGGCGCCGACTGGAAATTCCTGTCGCTCACCTTCCAGTTCGGAGCCCACTGGGGCGGCTACACCACCGTGCCCTCGACGGCCATCGGCGTGCCCTCAACGAGCAACGTGGAATTCTACAACATGCCGTCGTTCTGGAACCCCGACAACGTATATGTCTATCAGGACATCTACGACGGCGCGGGCAACCTCGTCATGCGACAGAACCGCGACGCCGTGTATCCCAGCCTGGCCTACAACATCAACAGCGTGGCATCAAGCTTCTGGCGTATCAGTGCCGCAAGGGTGTCGCTCAACCGCGTCACGCTGGCTTGCACCATCCCCTCGCAGTGGGTGAAGGCCATCGGCATACAGAGCGCACGCGTGAACATCACCGGCGTCAACCTGCTGAACTTCTATAACCCCTACCCCGACCACTTCACCAACCCGCTGGCCGGTTCCTACGGAGCCTATCCCAACCTGCGCAAGTGGACCGTCGGCGTGAACCTGAGTTTCTAAGAGCAACCCACAGTGAAAAGCAAATAAATACTGAAAGATATGAAACACTATAAATATAATAAGGTGAAGGCCAGCAGCCTTTGGCTGGTGCCCGCAGCCATGCTCTCCCTCCTCACGGTGGCCACGTCGTGCAGCGACGAATTCCTGGAGGAGAAGAAGAACTACGACAACGTGAGCGTTGACATCTACAACTATGAGGCAGGATGCAACGGCCGCGTGAACGACATCTACAGCTGGTGCCTGCCCACGGTGAACGACCTCACATGGAAGTATCCCTCAATGGGTTCTGCCGATGCGGCCGCCAAGAGCACCGAGGAATACACGGGCTTCAGCGACTTTGTGAACCCTGAGATTGAGCTGTCGTCAACGAACAGCACCAACGGCGTGCCCGACTTCTTCATGGGCACTCAGAACAACATCCAGGAAGCCGTCTATGGCCGCATCCGCAACATCAACGACGCCATAGAGGGCATCTCGGGCGGAACGCTCAACGACGAGCAGAAGCAAATCTTCCTCGGACAGTGCTACTTCTTCCGCGCATGGTGCTACTACAACCTGGTGAAATGGTACGGCGGCGTGCCGCTGCTCGACAAGAAGCTCGACCCCGTGGAGGGCGTCTATGTGCCGCGCTCAAGTGCCCGCGAGTGCTTCGACTTCATACTGGCCGACCTTGACCGCGCCGCCGACATGCTGCGCGAGAAGACCACCCAGGGCGGATGGACCGGCAGCGACTGGGGCCGCGTCACCACCGGCACCGCGCTCGCACTGAAAGGCCGCGTGCTGCTACTCTGGGCCAGCCCGCTTTTCAACCGAGGCAACGACGCACAACGCTGGACAAACGCCTACAACCAGATGAAGGCCGACCTCAACGTCATCGACGCCTGCGGCTACGGACTCTTCCACACGTCGAACAACGTGAACGGCTCTGACTTCGCACTTCAGTTCCTCCAGAGCGGCAAGAACCCCGAGGCCGTCTTCGTTACCCTCTATAACAACGTGGCCAGCGACGACGGACTGGACAACCAGAAGAACAACCCGTGGGAACGCGCCATCCGTCCCTCGAACACCGGAGGCAGCGGAAAGACCGCCGGCTACATGCTCGTGCAGATGTTCCCCATGGCCGACGGAAAAATCCCCTCGGGCACAGGCACCTATACCAAGCTCGAAACGTCGGAATACACCTACGAGGCCCAGCACCCCTTCATGAACCGCGACCCGCGCTTCTACAGGACATTCGCCTTCCCCGGCTTCCGATGGGCCTACAACGGCGACCCCACCCAGCGCGACGCCCACAACCCGTCGTATGACAACGGAAAGAACTATGTGGTTTGGAACTATGTGTGGTACACCAGCCTCAACGACCAGGGCAACCCCGAGAGCGGCAACTCATACGCCGCCGACAACCTCCTTTCGAGCAAGAGCGGCATCTACGTAAGGAAAAAGAGCGACGACGCCGACGTGAACGGCTCACCCCTCTACCAGTATGCCCCCACCGCCTCGAAGGGTGCCGGACCCTTCTTCTCGGCCGCACCGCTCATCGAGCTGCGCTACGCCGAGGTGCTCCTCAACCTGGCCGAGGCCGCCTGCGGAGCCGGCGACATGGCCTTTGCCGTGGAGCAGCTCAAGAAAATCCGCCAGCGCGCCGGCTACACCGCCGAAAACAACTACGGCCTGCAGGCCAACCTCGTCAGCGACCAGGCCGCCTGCATGAGCGCCATCCTCTACGAACGGCAGATTGAATTTGCCTACGAGGGCAAACGTTTCGACGACATGCGCCGATGGATGCTCTTCGACGGAGGCGCCGTGGCCGTGAGCGGAGCACCCTCGTCGTGGACGCTCACCGGATGGGGAGGCAACACCTGCACTTGGCTCGGCTTCAAGCCCTTCAACGGACAGCGCAGGGAGAACATCGAGTTCCGCGTGGCCGACAAATACGGCGTAGGAGGCACACAATACGACAGCGACCCCCTCGTCAACGCAGGCACAGAGCGCCTGGCCGGCGTCGATTTCCGCAACGCCGACCTCACCACGCAGCTGGAGAACCTCAAACTCTGGTACCAGGAAAACCTCGTGGCCAAAGAGAAGAAAGGCGACGGACGCGACTCGCAGCACAACGACCTCTACATCAACTTCCGCCCCAACTACTACTTCCTCGGCTTCCCGACCGGCGTCCAGTCGGCCAACAAGAAGCTGCAACAGACCATCGGATGGGGCGACTACAACAACGGCGGGGCACCGGGAACCTTCGACCCCTTCGCCGAATAATTTCAATACACTCTACAGACAAGAAAAGGAGGCTCCGCGAGGAGTCTCCTTTTCTTTTTGTGAGTAGAAACGTTTTCGTCCCGTTTTGTCAAGATTTTTCATAAAATTTTGGGTACCCCAAAAGGTTTGACCGCAATTTTCGGGGAGAGATCTTGAAGATTGAGAGGGGAGATCTTGAAGATTTCTCCCCGAAAATTGCGGTCAAACTTCAAGCAATTTGTAAACCATTGAAATTCAACAAATTACAAAATCATCGAAAATTTGGTGATTTTGTCAAATATTTTTACCAATTTTTACCCAAGCCGATACCCGTCGCAAGAAGACAAAAAACTCAGGTTTAGGAAACGCAAAAACGCCTATCTTTAACCTTGGCAAAAAATCGAGTCTGGCGGCTATTTGCAGGCAGTAAATGGCCTCTGAACCCTATTGGAGTTGAAAGAATTATTTACAAATACCATTCCCAATCTCCGCAATTCCGGCCGGTTTACAAGAAGGAAAGAAAATGTAACTCACGGTCAACGCCGATTGCGGAAAAATGCCGAACTTTACGCCCATAATTTCCAATCACTTATCATCAACTATCAAAAAATCATCTGTTTATGAAGAAAATGCTCTATCTGCTGCTTCTCCCCCTCTTGTGGGCATGCAGCGAAAGTGTTGACAACCCCGTGCTCAACATCGAGGGCGGACAAGTGCAGGGCGTCATGGCCGACAACCCCGGCGTGTATGTCTATCGCGGCATTCCCTATGCAGCACCGCCCATCGGCGACCTGCGATGGAAAGCCCCGCAGCCCGTGGTGCCCTGGCAGGGTGTCAGGCTCTGCGACAAATTCGGACATCCGGGCTACCAGGCCGTGCATTATCCCGGCTTCTACGCTTCCGAGTGGGGCTACGGCGACGAAGCACCCTACAGCGAAGACTGCCTCTACCTGAACGTGTGGACAAAAGCCCCGGGGCAGGTTGACAAGAAGCTGCCCGTGGCCCTGTGGATTCACGGCGGAGGCTACCGCGAGGGCTGGGGCTCGGAGCCGGAGTTCGACGGGCAGGAATGGGCGTCGAAGGACGTCGTCCTCGTCAGCATCAACTACCGCCTCGGTGTGTTCGGATTCTTCACCTATCCCGAGTTGTCGGCCGAAAGCGAGAACAAGGTGTCGGGCAACTACGGCATCCTCGACCAGATAGAGTCGCTCAAGTGGATTAAGAAGAACATCGAGCAGTTTGGCGGAGACCCCGAGAACGTCACCATCTTCGGACAGAGCGCCGGGGCAGGCAGCGTGCGCACCCTCTGCGAGTCGCCGCTGGCACGCGGGCTCTTCCATAAGGCCGTCATCATGAGCGGCGGCGGGCTCAACATACCGCCCAAGGAGGGCCAGGAGGCCAAGCCGGCAACTCCCATGAACCGCTTCTTCACCTACAACCCGTCGCTCCAGGAAAGCGAGGCCAACACAAAGAAAGTGATGGACTGGGCCGGACTTACCGACCTGGAGAAGCTGCGCAAGGCCAGCACCGAGACCATGTACACCGTGGCCGACCTCTACAATGCCGTCACCAAGAACGATGTCTATCTGGTCAACAGGCCCATCGTTGACGGATATGTGTGCACAAAGAGCTTCGACGAGGCAGCTCGCGAGGGAACCATCGCCGACGTGCCCTACATGATTGGCTACACGCTCAACGACATGGGCGACATGGCAGCGGGCATTGCCGAATTTTGCAAGGTAAGGCAGGAGAAGGGCGGAAAGGCATGGGCCTACGAGTTTGCACGGCCCCTGCCCGACGACGGCAAGCATCCCGAAATCACCGACCGCCTGAAGGGTGCCTTCCATAGCAGCGACCTGTGGTTCGTGTTCAAGTCGCTCAAGCATTGCTGGAGGCCGTGGACACAGGGCGACTGGGACCTGGCAGAGAAGATGCTCACCGCATGGACCAACTTCGCAAAGTTCGGCAACCCCAACGGCGAGGAGGACGGCGAGTGGACGCCATGCACGGCCGAAAGTCCCAACTTCATGCTCTTCAAACTCGATGACAAAGACGCCGAGAAATCGGAAATGGGGGCACCCATTAAAGAGTGAACTCTTTTAGTTATGAGTTATGAATTATGAGTTTGCTGCCGCCATAACTTATAATTTTGCTGCCGCCATCTCACGCCTCATGTAGGGACGTGATGTATCACGTCCGCAAGCAAAAATAAGCGAAAAGAGTGGACTCTTTTATTTTATGAATTATGAGTTTTGCTTCCGGCATCAAAATTTAATTGAAAAAGGGTGGCTGCCGCCGTAATTCATAATTCATAATTAAGAACTCATAACTAAAATGCTTTTCATTTATTAGCGAAGCGCAAATGACGGCCCGCGAGATTGAAGACTACATGCTGACGCTCGGCGACGACGGCCAGCGCTGCGTATTGGAGAGGTTTTTTAAAACCGCTCCCGGCGAATACGGCCACGGCGACCGATTCCTCGGCATCAGGGTACCCCAGACACGGCAGGTGGTGAAAGCCGCCTGCCGCGTCACTCCCCTCGACGAGATGGAAAAACTCCTGCACAGCCCCTGGCACGAAGTGAGGCTCTGCGGACTGCTGCTCATGGTCGCCATGTTTGAGGACAATGCCAAGAAGCGACTTCTCAACGACACCGCCGCCATGGGTCAGCGCGACCGGGTGCTCACCACATACCTGGCGAACACCACCCGCGCCAACAACTGGGACCTCGTGGACCTGTCGGCTCCTAAGCTGCTCGGCACATGGCTCTTGGTGCCTACCGCCCTCCCCGACGGCACGCCGGGCATGAACGCCGACTACAAGCGGCAGGTGATGGACCGCCTGGCACTCAGCCCCTGCCTCTGGGAACAGCGCATCGGCATGGTGTGCACATGGAAAACCTTGCAACAGGGCGACCCCGCCTATTGCCTGCGCTACGCCGAAAAGCACCTCCACCACCCCCACGACCTCATGCAGAAGGCCGTGGGATGGATGCTGCGCGAAATGGGAAAGCGCGTCAGCATGGACCTCCTTCGCCAATTCCTTTCGCTCCACGCCCACGAAATGCCGCGAACCATGCTACGCTACGCCATTGAGAAAATGAGCGAAAGCGAGCGTGCATCATGGATGGAATATTGATGCTCACTCCGAACTTCAATAGTTTTTTTCAATCCAAGAAATACTTTAAAGGCATATTTGTCAATATTTTAGAACAATTTCACCCCAAAAAGCCGTTTTGATATAAAAAACTATATAAAAAAAGGTTTTGTTTAAAATAAAGTTGTATTTTTGCAACATAAAAGAATAAACGGCATTGCCGCTCCCCTTTGAGAGGGGCGGGCATTGCCAATTTTCGTCCGGCTCCCGTTCACGCTACCTTCTAGCAACGTGCAAGGGATTTTGCCGTCTAATTTGTTTTTCTAATGAAACAATTTTCAGTTATGGGATACAAAACGCTGTTGTGGACATTTTTCCTGCTCGCGGGATTTTTCTACGCAGGACCGGCCTATGCCCAGGAGGGAGAAGAGGAGGTCGAGGATACCCACGCCCACTCCACCCGTAGGCAGTGGAAAGGCTTTAACGTGGACTCCGTATTGAAATATTCGTCGTACGCCACGAAGTCCACCATCCTTGCCAACCCTGGCAACGCCAAGAAGTTCTACCTCTATAATGTGGGCACCGGCCGCTTCATCATCGAAGGCGGTAAATGGGGCATGGAGGGCCGACTCTTCCACGAAGACTTCGGCAGGCCACTGTACCTCTTGCAAGACCGCTATGTTTACAGTGGCATCACAGAGCAAAACAACCCTACAAAAATCATGTTCGGAAGCAATGTGCCTGGAGTGTCGAAACCTAACGCCAAATGGAATCAATTAACCAGTTATTGGTTCACCAACTTGATGGACGTAGATTCCAAACACCTGGCTGCGTGGACTTTCCAACGTGTGGAAACCGACCCCGATGCCGAAACCACCACCTACTACATGTGGTCGAGAATGCAAAATAAAAACTATTACCTCGGCGCCGCATGGGGAGAGTGGCACGACCCTGACCCGAATGGAAAAGGCGACGGAGATTTTGTCTATCTTGACCACGACCGCTCATGCTGGACAACGGCCAGCGTGATTGGCAACCAGACTAAGATGGACGTTGACGGCGACTTGATAACCATCGACGAGCTGTACCAATGGCGGCTCATCTCGGAAGAGGAATTCATCTCCGTGCTCAACGAAGAAGAGATAGGGCTTAACCCCAGCATCTCGAGCCTGGTGCCCGACCGCGACTTCCCCCGCAACAGCGACACCTTCGACGATTGCTGGGTGATGGAGGAAAAAGACGGTGCCGACTACTCCACCATAGGCCGCAGAGGCTTGACATGGGGCATTTACTACAATAAAAAAACTCAAAAAGAATACAACAACAACAGCGAATATTTTCTCAATGAGCCTTGGAACAAACCCGTAAGGACAAAGCCCACTTTCAACAACAATATCGACAGGGCCCGCAATGGCTATCTCAACTTTGAGGGCATAGGCCGCACCTATACCTCCTTCGTGGTGCCTAAACCAGGATGGTACCAGGTGCAGTGCTACGGCTTCGTGCAGAGCAGCCAAAACCACGATGCCTACCTGTTCGCAAAAGTGGCGGGAAGCACCGAAACAATTTCATACGGCGGAGAATCGAAAACCAACATCCACAAAGTGGCGGCCAATACTTTCAAAAATAAAAACACCGAAAATGGCTGCAATACCGTGGGCAACGAACTGAGGGTAAACGGACCCAACTATCTCAACACCATTTGGATATGCGTCACCGACGATCAGTTCAATAGCGGCGACATTTCGCTCAAAACGTTGCAGGTGGGCGTGGGAAAGGATGAAGCAACACGAAGCAACAAATCAACAAGCGGCGGCGTGGACTATTACTACGACACCGACTGGGTGTGCATCGACGACATCCGCGTGTCGTACATGGGACAGGGACCCGTTTTCTTCTATGAAGACGAGGAAAGCCTCGACTACCTGAGCTTCGACGAAAGCCAGCTCGGAAAGCAACTGCTCAGCTCTTCGCCCACCGGACAATATGCCGGCGGCGCAAGCCTGGAACGCACATTCAAGAAAGGCCAGTGGAACTCGTTCACCTTCCCCCTGCCACTCACCGGCGAACAAATGCGGTTGGCATTCGGAGAAAACGCCAGGCTGGCACGAATCCACAGCATTGGCAAACTGTCGAAAAATCCCGACGTCATCGACTTTAAGTCCGTCAGCCTGAAAACCACCGAAAACGTGGTGGAGCCGGGACAGTTCTATCTGCTCATGCCCACCAAGGACCCGGTGAAAGGCTTCGACCCCCAGGGAAGGGACACTACCTACTACCAACTGGGCCGAATGTTCTTCTCGGTGAACGAAACGGAACCCGACACCTACAAATTCCCGAAGATGTCGCTTCGCACAAAAAAGACCGACATCCAGCAGATTTCCTCCTACCAGGACATGAACAACGGCATGGCTTCGGCCAATTACATCCAGACGCCGGGATATAACACGTTCACCGTGAGCGGAGGCATCTACAACGGAAGCATCGTCACCGATGCCTATGCCCCGAAAGGCGCATACGTGGTGAGCAACAACACCATCTACCACATCAACAAGGACACGCGGCTGAGGGGCTTCCGCGGATGGATAACCCTTGACCACCCCATCGCACAAAGCGGCAATCAGGATGCCATGGCCATCTATAGCATGTTCTACCATGAAGAAGAAGATGTGAACGAAGGCGTGGCCACCAATGTGGACCTGCCGCTGATAATGCCCCTGCCCGACGACACCAATGTCTATGACCTGCGCGGACGGAAGGTGGGAACACTGGGCAACACAGCCCTCCCCAAGGGCATCTACATCGTGAAAGGAAAGAAATTCGTCGTGAAATAAGTCTTCTGGCATGAACAAGGAAAAAACATATACACCCCCATGGGCAGTAGTGGTTCACTGCTCGCCCCTGCTCTTGGTGCGCGCCAGCCACCGGCCGACGGGCTATGCCATCGACAACGACGATGCTGACGACGACCTCATCATTCCCATTAAGGAGCAGGACGATGACGATGAATGGGATGATGAATTCCTCGACATCGACTAATCAATTCTTAAAACCCAAAGTGAGTGAATTTTGCTCAGGCAAAATTCACTCACTTTTTTACTTTTTCACCTTTTCACTTTTTACTTTTTACTCTTTCACCATCCCGGCCCGTGTCCTCCGCCGCCGTTGTACGATGTTGAGGCGGTGGCAGACGATGAGGAGCTGCCGTAGGTGACGGTGTAGCTGGTGCCTTGAGTCAGTCCGGCGCAACTCACAAGGATGCTCTTTCCCTGTCCTCCGCCTCCGGGACCTCCGGGGCCTCCGGGCCATCCGCCGCCCTGTCCCGACGAAGATGCCGTGTAAGTAGTTGGCACGGTGAAGGTTGCCAGCACGTTGTTTCCGCTTTTCACGCTGACGGTATTTCCACCGCTGACGTTTCCCGAGGTGGCCAATACGGGTTGCGACCCTGTGGTGGCGGTCACGGCATTGTTGCCTCCGCCGATGGCCAAGACGTTTCCGCCGGTGATGTAGAGGTAATAATGCTCGGCGGCGTCGAGTCCGCACTCGGGCGAGTTGGCACCGCATGCGATGACCGTTCCGCCGGTGATGTGGAGGTTGGCGTTGGAGTCGATGCCGTCGTTATTGGTAGCCACTGCCGTCACGTTTCCTCCGTTGAGATACATTTCACCCTTCGAGTTGATGGCGTCGTCGTAAGCGCTGACGTTGACCGTTCCGTCGTCGATGGTGAGCACCCCTTTTGTTTCCAATCCCTCGGCGTTGTTGCCCTTGGTGGTGATGGTGATGTCGCCGCCGGTGATGTGAATGTTTCCGTCGGCTTTGATGCCCTTTGCCGAGGTGGTGTAGTTGTCGGCCACGCGGTCGGTGTCGCCCGTGTAGTTGGTGTTTTCGCTCGACCCGTTGTTATAATAGAGTCCGCCGGTGGTGCTGATGGTCATGTTTCCGCCGCTGATGTCGAGTGTTCCGTCGCCGCTGATGCCTTTTCCTCCCGAGCCAGTGGCGGTCATAGTGAATGTTCCGCCGCTCACAGTCATGTTTCCGGCGCATTTGATGGCGGCGCAGGCTGAAGTTTCCAGGTTTTCAGAGTCCCAAATTCCCTTTCCCGCGGTTCTGATGTTGAACGTTCCGCCGGTGATGTTCATGTCGCCGCCGCTCTTCATTCCCTTGGCGGCGTATGCGGCCGATGAACACACGATGTTGACGGCGGTATTGTTGCCCAGGTCGTCGCTCACGGTGAAGAGCCCGTCGCAGCGGATGCCCTTGGTGTCTTGTGCCGAAACATTCACGTTCACCGTGCCCCCTTGCAAGAGTATCTGCCCGTTCAGCTCGTCGGTCTCGTCGTCCGTAACTTCCACCTGAATGCCGTCGTCGCCGCAATTCTCCACGGTCACGTTTCCATTATTCATTTTCAGGTATTGGCCAATGTGCAATCCGTCGCTGGCAGCCTTCGTCACGTTGATTTGTCCGGTGAACGTCTTTTTAAGTTCCACATATTCATTGCCCTTGAAGGCGTGCTTGGCATTCCCGCTGATGGTGAGCGTGCCGTCGCCTTTCACCTCGGTGTGGCCTTTCACCATGAAGCATGCCTTCTGTTCTCCGTCGGCGGCATCGGCGAGCGTGTTCTGCCCGTTCACAATGAGGTCGATGCGCTTGCCGTCGTTGATATATACGGCAAATCCCTGTTGGCTGGTCAGCGCGAGGTTGTTCATCTCGATGGTGGCCTTGTAGCTTCCGTTCATGCAAAAAGAGCCGTTGTCCGACGTTCCGCTGAGCCGGTAGGTGATTTCCTCGTCGGTGTCGTCGGCCTGGGTGATGGTGACGTGTGCCCCGTTCACGTCGGCGTCCACGCGGCTTGCTATGTTTCCGGCCACGATGACGGTGGCCTCCTGTCCGTCGTAGTTCACGCTCACGGTGTTGTCGTCCACGGTACTGTGGTCCACATAAATGCGTGTGATGTCGTCGGTGCTGAACGTGCGGTTCATAATGGTCAGTGCGTTGCCCGCGTCGAACACCATGTTGCCGGTCTTCTCAGCCGGCATGGCATAGATAACGTTGCCCAGCATCACGTTCATGGTCTGGGCCGTGGCCTGTCGTGAAGTGTAGAATGTAGCAAAAAATGCCACGAGGAGTGTTGTGCGGAAAAAAGATAACTTTTTCATTTCAGTGCGATTTTAGAGGTTTTCCCATTGGTCTTTACGATGTATATGCCAGGTTTGAGCGTGCGGCGCGCGTCGGCCACGGAGTCGAAATGCCCCATGGCAACGCCCTCCAGTGTGTAGATGTCGGCACCCTCGTCGGCGATGGTCATTGTGAGCGACGATGTCTCGGTGTCGTTGGAAAAGTGCATCGTTGAAAGGTCGGCAAGCTGGAAGGTCAGCGAGGTGTCGGTGTTTTCCACCTTCATCTGCCCGTCGGCAAAGGTGATGACGAGGTTTTCCACGCTCACCGACTGCCGTGTGCCGTCGGTTTTTTCCATGGTCAGCAGGGTGTAGTCGTCGGCCTGCGCCGCCATGGTCAGCGTAATGGCCGTCAGAGTTGACATTATTCGTTTCATGTATGATTTGTTTTATGCCGCGGGCCAGCCCGTGGCGGGGTTGTTGTTTTTATGTTGCAAAAGTAGTTGTTCTTCGCTTTTCGGCCAAAAATTTTCGGCCAACGGCCCCTTTTCTTCAGCCAACGCTCCCAAAAAGGGCGGAGCCCCGTAAGGCCCCGCCCCATATCATTCCGCCCGCGCTTTTCAACGGCTGGCGTAGAAGGAAGTGGCATCCACGGTGCTGCGCACCATGTTGAGGCCGGCCTGGTCGGCGTTCACGGTGAGCTGCTGAGCGTCGGGCATGGTGACGGTCAGCGTACCGTCGGCATTGTAGCGGAACAACTGGCGGGTGACGCCGTTCTGCAGGAGCGACCATGTGTCGTTCTGCTTGTCGTAGATGAAGTAGCTGAGTTCGCCGGTGGGGGCCTTCACCTCGTAGCCGTTCTTCAGCATGGTGACGGCATAGAGTTTTCCGTCGCTGCCCATCACCTGCTGGGTCTTGCCCACGTTGGAGGCCAGCGGGTTCTCTCCGCTCCAGAACTCAATGGTGTTGAGCACAATGGCATCAACAAACATGCACACACTTCCCACGATGGGAAGAAGAATGATGCCCACGATGCCGTTTACAAACTTGTTGCCGGTCATGTGCGTCTGCCAGTCGGCATACTTGTTGAACAGGCTGAAGGAGCCCACACACGAGCTGAATGCCACGCTGCCCAGGAGCAGCAGGGCCACTGCTTTAAGATTCATTTTCTTCATGATACTATGGTTTTAAATGATTAGAAAAAACTTCCGCAAAGATACACATTATTCTTGAAAAGCGGAGCCTTTTTGCCATTTTATTGCTTTTTTGCCACATTTTCTGCACCCTTTGAGCGTTAATGTTCGCTAATTGTGGCATTATGATACATTTTTAAGGTAACTTTGCGCGTGAAAAGATTGGGCGGCGGCGCCCCCTACCCGCCGCGCCGTTCTATAATCCCTTTGCTCAAACCATTCAACCCATAGCGTATGAAAAGATTTTTCCACCTCATCGTGCTTGCCGCCTTTGCCCTGATGGCTCGCGGCCAGGCCCCCGCCGTCGGTGCTCCCGCCGGCCCGTCGCTTGAATACGTCCTCCAGCTGAAGGTCACGCTGGGCGAGGCCTTCACCGTTGGCGACACCCCCCACGGCCGCCGAACCGTCATCCCCATCACCGGCGGCACCTTTGAAGGTCCGCGCCTCAAGGGCACCATCCTTCCGGGCGGCGCCGACTACCAGATGGCCAACACCGCGATGAACCGCACGGAGATAGAGGCCATCTATTGCATCCGCACCGACGACGGCGTGAACATCCACATCCGCAACCGCGGAATCATTGCCACCTCGGCGGGCGCCGACGGCCGCCCGGGCTTCTATTTCCGTTGCGCACCTCAGTTCGAGGCGCCCGCCGACAGCCCCTACGCATGGCTCAACAACGCGCTTTTCCTTTGCCAGCCCGACTTCTCGCCGGGGTTCCAGGGCATTGTGCTCAACGTGTGGAAAGTCAACTAATCTCCCCGAAACTTCATGAACGACAATTTTGACATCAGGCAAGAACAACTCTCCAGCGCCGAAAAGGAGTTTGAAAACGCCCTGCGCCCCTTGCGCTTCGGCGACTTCAGCGGCCAGAAGAAGGTGGTGGAGAACCTCGAGGTGTTCGTAGAGGCGGCCAAATACCGCGGCGAACCGCTCGACCACACCCTGCTCCACGGCCCGCCCGGACTGGGCAAGACCACGCTGAGCAACATCATTGCCAACGAGCTGGGCGTGGGCTTCAAGCTCACCAGCGGGCCGGTGCTCGACCGTCCGGGCGACCTGGCCGGCATTCTCACTTCCCTGGAGCCGCGCGACGTGCTCTTCATCGACGAGATTCACCGCCTCTCGCCCGTGGTCGAGGAATACCTCTACTCGGCCATGGAAGACTACCGCATCGACATCATGATCGACAAAGGTCCCTCGGCAAGGAGCATCCAGATAGACCTCAACCCCTTCACGCTGGTGGGCGCCACCACGCGCAGCGGCCTGCTCACCGCACCCCTTCGCGCCCGCTTCGGCATCAACATGCACCTGGAATACTACGAGCCCGAAACCTTGGGGAAAATCCTTCGCCGCTCGGCGGCCATCCTTCGCGTGCCCATCAGCGACGACGCCGCCATGGAGATAGCCCGCCGCAGCCGCGGCACGCCCCGAATTGCCAACGCCCTGCTGCGCCGCGTGCGCGACTTCGCCCAGGTGAAGGGCAACGGGCGCATCGACACCGACATCACCAAGATAGCGCTCAGCGCCCTCAACATCGACCAGTACGGCCTCGACGAGATAGACAACAAAATCCTGCTCACCATCATCGACAAGTTCCGGGGCGGACCGGTCGGCGTGTCAACCATCGCCACCGCCATCGGCGAAGATGCCGGAACCGTGGAGGAGGTCTATGAGCCCTTCCTCATCATGGAGGGATTTATCAAGCGCACACCCAGGGGACGAATGGTCACCGAGCTGGCTTACAGGCACTTCGGGCGGAACCCCTACCAGGGAAACATCATGGAGCCGACACTTTTTGAATAAACCTCAGCAAAAGAAAAAAGATGAAAACAGGAATCTTCGTGGGGACCTTCGACCCCTTCACCATCGGCCACGACAACATCGTGCGCCGCGCTTTGCCCCTCTTCGACCGGCTCATCATCGGCGTGGGCGTGAACGAACGCAAACAATGCATGCAGGACGCCGACCTGCGAAAGCGAAAAATACAGGACCTCTACCGCAACGAGCCGCGCATCACCGTGAAGACCTACAACGACCTGACCACCGACTTCGCACGCCGCGAAATGGCCGACTATATAATAAAAGGTGTGCGCTCGGTGCGCGACTTTGAATACGAGCGCGAAATGGCCGACATCAACCGCCGCCTGTCGGGCGTGGAAACGCTCCTCCTGCTGGCAGAACCCGGCATGGAGAGCATCAGCTCGACGCTCGTCAGGGAGCTCATACACTTCGGAAAAGACGTCAGGCAGTTCCTGCCATCAAACAACAACACCCCGCTGACATGATTACCTACAACACCGACGGCGTGAAAATGCCGAAAATAAAAAAACGCGACACCACAACGTGGATCAGGGCCGTGGCCTACTCCTACGGCAAGAAGGTGGGCGACGTGGGATACATGTTCGTCAACGATGAGAAAATTCTCGAGGTGAACCGCGAATACCTGGGCCACGACTACTTCACCGACATCATCACCTTCGACTATAGCGAGGGCGACACCATCGGCGGCGACGTGGTCATCTCGCTCGACACCGTGAAGAGCAACGCCCTGCTCTTCGGCAAGGACTACGACGAGGAGCTGCACCGCGTCATCATTCACGGCATACTCCACCTGTGCGGCATCAACGACAAGGGTCCCGGCGAGCGCGAGCTCATGGAGGAGGCCGAAAACCGCGCCCTGGCCATGCGCTGAACGGCGCCGACGGCCTTTCCACCACCCCGCCACCGGCCCACGGGCACCCTGGGCCGGGAAACCTACATTTGTAAAAAAGTGTTGTAAAAGTTAATTTGTAAAGATTATTTACCACACTTTCAATACACCGGCGAGTTTGACCGCAAATTTCGGGGAGAAATCTTGAAGATCGAGAGGAGAGATTTTGAAGATTTCTCCCCGAAATTTGCGGTCAAAGTCGCCGCTTTTTTTAACCCTTGATTATCAATGGTTTAGAAAGGGCCTCCCAAGAATGTTAATTTGTAAATATTTTTTACTCCTTTCCTCTCTTAAAAAATTGAAATAATCAGCACGTTTTTTGATTTTTCCGCCACATTTCCGTATCTTTGCATGTTATAAACAAAATACGGAAATGACACCAGTTGAAATAAGAAAAGTGGTGACGAAGGGCGACCTCAAGACCTTCATAGAGTTTCACTACGACCTTTACAAGGACAGTCCCTACGACGTGCCCAACCTCTATAGCGACGACGTGAAAACGCTGTCGAAGGACCAGAACGCGGCCTTCGACTTCTGCGAGGCCGAATATTTCCTGGCCTACAAGGATGGGCGGCTATGCGGAAGGGTGGCGGCCATCGTCAACCACAAGGCCAACGAGCGATGGGGGCGCAAGAGCGTGCGATTCGGGTGGATTGACTTCGTGGACGACATCGACGTGAGCCGCGCGCTGCTCAAGGCCGTGGAAGACTACGGGCGCGAGAAAGGCATGGAGGAGGTCATAGGGCCGCTGGGATTCACCGACTTCGACCCCGAGGGAATGCTTACCATGGGCTTCGAAGAGCTGGGAACCATGGCCACCATCTACAACTACGACTACTACCCGCGCCACATGGAGCAGCTGGGGGGATGGGAGAAAGACAACGACTACGTGGAGTTTAAAATCTACGTGCCCGAGGAGGTGCCCGCCAAGATGGTGAAAATTTCCGAGCTCATCATGAAGCGCTACAACCTGCGCGTGAGGACACTCTCCAAGCAGGAGATTTTCAAGGGCGGCATGGGAAAAAAGATTTTCGGCCTCATCAACGACACCTTCAAGGACCTCTACGGATTCTCGGAGCTCTCTGACAAGCAGATAGCGCAATATGTGGACATGTACCTGCCGCTGGCCGACCTCAACCTCATTCCCGTGGTGGAAGACTGGACCACCGACGAGCACAAGCTGGTGGGCGTGGGCATCACCATTCCCTCACTATCCTATGCGCTGAAGAAATGCCGCCGCGGAAGGTTGCTGCCCTTCGGATGGTGGCACCTGCTAAGGGCGCTGAAGTTCCACAAAACCAACATCGTGGACCTGGAGATGATAGGCGTGTTGCCCGAATACCGGTCGAAGGGCGTTAACGCCCTGCTCTTCTATCACCTCATTCCGTGGTACAACAAATATGGCATTGAGTGGGGTGAAAGCCAGGTGGAAATGGAAACCAACGAGAACGTGCAGAGCCAGTGGAGCTATTTCAACACCGTGAACCATAAGCGCCGCCGCTGCTTCAGAAAAGCTATTGAGAAAGCCTAGAAAAGCTAGGAAGCCATAGGAAAACCTAGGAAAGCCTAGAAAAGCCTAGGAAAACCTAGGAAAACCTAGGAAGAAAAACCCAAAAGAAAAAATGGAAGAAAACGAAATACTTCACCCCCCCACCGACTACACCGACGATAAAATCCGCCACCTCTCCGACGTAGAGCACATACGCACCAGGCCAGGCATGTACATCGGCCGCCTGGGCGACGGCTCCATCGCCGAAGACGGCATCTATGTGCTCCTGAAGGAAACCATCGACAACAGCATCGATGAATTTCGAATGAACGCTGGAAAGCGCATTGAAATCGACATCGAGGACAACCTGCGCGTCACCGTGCGCGACTACGGACGAGGCATCCCACAGGGAAAGCTCGTGGAAGCCGTCAGCCAGCTCAACACCGGAGGAAAATACGACTCGAAGGTGTTCAAGAAAAGCGTCGGAATGAACGGTGTGGGCATCAAGGCCGTCAACTTCCTCAGCTCACGATTCCAAGTGCGCTCATACCGCGACGGACTGGTGAGAACCGTGGACTTTGAAAAAGGGCTGGTGGTGGCCGACAAGACCGAACCCACACAAGACGAAAACGGCACCTACATCTTCTTCGAGCCCGACGACACCCTGTTCAAAAACTACCAGTTCCAGAGCGACATCGTGGAAACCATGCTCCGCAACTACACCTACCTGAACACGGGGCTCACCATCATGTACAACGGCCGGCGAATATTGAGCCGAAACGGGCTGGAAGACCTCCTCAACGACCAGATGACCACCGAGGGCATCTATCCCATCATCCACCTCAAGGGGGAGGACATCGAAATTGCATTCACCCACACCAACCAATACGGCGAGGAGTACCACTCGTTCGTCAACGGCCAGCACACCACGCAGGGAGGAACCCACCAGAGCGCATTCAAGGAGCACATAGCACGCACCATCAAGGAGTTCTCGGGAAAGAACTTCGAATATGGCGACATCAGGAACGGACTGGTGGCCGCCATCGCCGTGAACGTGGAGGAGCCCATGTTTGAAAGCCAGACAAAAATAAAGCTCGGAAGCCTTACCATGAGCCCCGACGGCGTGTCGGTGAACAAATACGTGGGCGACTTCATCAAGCAGGAGGTGGACAACTACCTTCACAAGCACTCCGACGTGGCCGACGTCATGCTACAAAAAATAAGCGAGAGCGAAAAAGAGCGGAAGGCCATGGCCGGCATCACAAAACTGGCACGCGAGCGCGCCAAGAAAGCCAACCTGCACAACAAGAAGCTACGCGATTGCCGCATACACTATAGCGACGTGAAAGACGACCGGAAGGAGGACAGCTGCATCTTCATCACCGAGGGCGACTCGGCAAGCGGAAGCATCACCAAAAGCCGCGACGTGAACACGCAGGCCGTGTTCTCACTAAGGGGAAAACCCCTCAACTCCTTCGGACTCACCAAGAAAGTGGTCTATGAAAACGAGGAGTTCAACCTCCTGCAGGCCGCTCTCGACATTGAGGACGGCCTCGACACCCTGCGCTACAACAAAATCATCGTGGCCACCGATGCCGACGTGGACGGCATGCACATCAGGCTGCTCATTATCACCTTCTTCCTACAGTTCTTCCCAGAACTTATCAAGAAAGGCCACGTCTATGTGCTTCAGACACCACTCTTCCGCGTGCGCAACAAGCGTTCGCGCATCAAGAAAAAAGAGGTGGCGGCGCAGGACGCAACCGGCGGCGGAAAGAAGCAGGACTTCATCACGCGCTATTGCTATAGCGAGGAGGAACGGGTGAAGGCCATCGACGAACTGGGCCCCGACCCCGAGATAACGCGATTCAAGGGGTTGGGAGAAATCTCGCCCGATGAGTTCGTGCACTTCATAGGGCCCGACATGCGGCTCGAACAGGTGACGCTCCACAAAAACGACCAGGTGGCCAAGCTCCTGGAATACTACATGGGAAAAAACACCATGGAGCGCCAGAACTTCATCATCAACAACCTCGTCATTGAGGAAGACCGGCCCGAGGAAGAGCAGGAAGAATAAGCCCTTCAACAATAAAAATCAACCCCATAAAATAAAAAATGAAAAAATCATTCATCACCCTGGCAGCCTGCCTGCTCGCCATTGCCGCACAGGCACAATATATCAGCCTTGGGAAAAACACACCCCTCGGCAAGCTGCAATATGCCGAAGCGGCCATCAACGGACTTTATGTTGACGAGGTGAACGAAGAAAAACTCGTGGAAGACGCCATACGCGGCATGCTCGAAAAACTGGACCCGCACAGCAGCTACTCCACCGCCGAGGAAGTGAAAAAGCTCAACGAGCCCTTGCAAGGCAACTTCGACGGCATCGGCATTCAATTCAACATGATCGACGACACCCTCGTGGTCATTCAGCCCACATTGAAAGGCCCGTCGGAGAAAGTGGGAATAGTGCCGGGCGATAGAATCATCACCGTGAACGACACCACCATCGCCGGAGTGAAGATGGACCGCACAGACATCATGAAAAGATTGCGAGGACCCAAGGGAACGCAGGTGAAGCTGGGCATACAACGAAAGGGTATCAAAGAGCTGATTTACTTCAACGTGGTGCGCGACAAAATCCCCGTCAAGAGCATCGAGGCATCTTACATCATCAAGCCCGGAGTGGGATACATACGCATCAACAATTTCGGAGCCACCACCTACGACGAGTTCATGGAGAGCGTGGAGAAATTGAAAAAGCAGGGCATGAAAAAACTCATGGTCGATTTGCAAGAAAACGGCGGAGGATATCTGGAATCGGCCGTGAACATTGCCAACGAATTTCTTGAAACCAACGACCTCATCGTATATACCGAAGGCCGCAAGACGCACCGCCGCGACTACCACGCCGACGGGAAAGGCTCGCTCAGGAAGATAAAGGTGGTGGTGCTGGTCAACGAGTTCTCGGCATCGGCATCAGAAATCCTCACCGGAGCCATACAAGACCACGACCGCGGAATGGTGGTGGGCCGCAGGACCTTCGGCAAAGGACTGGTGCAACGGCCGATAACGCTGCCCGACGAGTCGATGATACGCCTCACCGTGGCACATTACTACACGCCCTCGGGCCGATGCATTCAGAAACCTTACAAGAAGGGCGAACTGAAAGAATATGAGCAGGATTTTGAAAACCGGTTGAAGCACGGCGAACTGACCAGCCGCGATAGCATTCACTTCGACGACTCGCTGAAATATGAAACCCTCAAGCTCCACCGCACCGTCTATGGCGGCGGAGGAATCATGCCCGACGAGTTCGTGCCGCTCGACACCCTGCAATATACCAAATTCCACCGCAAGCTGGCCGCCAAGAGCATCATCATCAACGCCAACCTGCGTTACATCGACAACCACCGCGACGAGCTGAAGGGCGCTTTCAAGAACTTCGACGACTTCAACGCGCACTATGAGGTGCCGCAAAGCCTCATCGACCAGATAGTGGCCGAAGGAGAGAAACAAGACGTGAAACCCGTTGACGACGAGGAACTTCAGCGAACACTTCCCTATCTGCGCCGCCAGCTGAAAGCCCTCGTGGCACGCGACATCTGGGACATGAGCGAATATTTCCAGGTGATGAACGAAGTGAGCCACATCGTGCAAAAAGGACTCGAGGTCATCGATAAATAATAGTTTATAAGTTGTTCTTTTAGCGTTTGCCCGGCATTTGTTCGGGCAAACGCTTTTTTGAACTTGTTGTCTCCGTTCATCCGAATTACAAATTCGCAAGAACGGAGGCGTTTTTTTATTTTTTTACAATTCCCATGCAACAAATTCAAGTCCTTTTTTCGTCTAAAGAATAAAAACAATACGTTGAATCATCTTCATGATTTTTAGAAAAAGTCCTTGCCTTCATTGCAATGCTTTCCCCGGTCCCCGCCCGCCGGAAATTACAACCCCTTATAATTGAGGTTAAAAAAGGTGTATTTATTTTGCCATTTCACGCCTTTGTACTAATTTTGCAACTTGTTATAACAGAAAAGATTATGAAAATAGCACTCATTGGCTACGGAAAGATGGGCAAGATGATTGAAAAAATTGCCCTGGAACGTGGCCACGAAATTGTAAGCATCATCGACATCGACAACCAGGAAGACTTCGATAGCGATGCCTTCGCCTCGGCCGACGTGGCCATAGAATTCACCTCGCCGCAGGCCGCCTACGGCAATTATCTCAAGGCGTGGGAGCAGGGCGTGAAGGTGGTGAGCGGCTCCACGGGATGGATGGCCGAGCACGGCGAGGAAGTGCGCCGCCTGTGCAGCGACGGCGGACGCACGCTCTTCTGGGCCAGCAACTTCAGCATCGGCGTGGCCATCTTCGCCGCCGTGAACCGTTACTTGGCGAAAATCATGGACCAGTTCCCGCAGTATGACGTGGAGATGGAGGAAACGCATCACATCCACAAGCTGGACCACCCGTCGGGCACGGCCATCACGCTGGCTGAAGACATTGTGAGCGCCATCGACCGCAAGGAAACATGGGGCGAAGACACCACCGACCCGAAGGTGCTCCGCGTAGATCATATCAGAAGGGGCGAAGTGCCGGGCATACACACCGTGCGCTACGATAGCGACGCCGACCTCATCACCATCACCCACGACGCCCATTCGCGCAAAGGCTTCGCACTGGGAGCCGTGCTCGCCGCCGAATATACCGCAAGCCACGACGGCCTGCTCACCATTTCCGACATGTTCAAATTCTAAACAAATCCGAAAACAATGATTGAAAAAGACAAGCAAAAGCTCAATATGAAAGTGCAATGGACAAAGTTCATTGTCGTTCTGGCACTCTATCTCTTGTTTCTCTACTGGGTGAAATCGTGGCTGGGACTCATCGTGGTGCCTTTCATCTATGATGTCTATATCACGAAGAAAATAAAATGGCAATGGTGGAAAGACCGCGAAGGACCCGTAAAATGGGTGATGTCGTGGGTTGATGCGCTCATCTTCGCGCTCGTGGCCGTATATTTTATCAACCTCTTCTTCTTCCAGAACTACGTCATTCCCTCGAGCTCGCTCGAAAAGTCGCTCCTTACCGGCGACTACCTCTTCGTGTCGAAAGTTTCCTACGGCCCGCGCATCCCGCAAACGCCGCTCACCATGCCGCTCACCCAGCACACCCTGCCACTCTTTGAGTGCAAGTCGTATATAGAGTGGCCGCAATGGAAATACCGCCGCGTGAAGGGTCTCGGCGATGTAAAGCTCAACGACATCGTGGTGTTCAACTACCCCGCCGGTGACACTTTGGTGAGCAAGCCTGAACTGCAGGCCAACGACTTCTATCAGATGTGCTACGCCATGGGTGACCAGATGGTGACCGAAGAGAGCAAGCCCATCCTCGATTCGCTTACGCGCCAGCAGCAACGCGACTACTTTGAAACCATCTACCAGCTGGGACGCCAGCAGATAGAATCCAACAAGGCTGAGTTTGGCGACATCATCACCCGGCCCGCCGACCGCCGCGAAAACTATGTGAAGCGCTGCGTGGGATTGCCCGGGCAGACATTGCAAATCAAGGACAGAATTGTGTATCTTGACGGAAAGGCCAACAAAGAGCCCGACAACGTGCAATACACCTACACCATGACCTTGAAAAGCCAGCTCACCGACGAGCTGATGAAAGAGCTGGGCATCTCGATGGAAGACCTTACCTCGCTGAATACCAACGGCTTCATGCCTCTCACCAAGGCTGCCGCCGACATTCTGAAGAAGCGCAAGGACCTGGTGAGCAACCTCAAGATGGTGACCGCCGCCGACCCGCGCGAGATTTATCCTCTCAACGGCCACACCGGATGGACTCGCGACAACTACGGTCCCGTATGGATTCCCAAGAAAGGCGAAAAACTGGCGCTCACCATGGACAACATCGCCATCTATGAACGGCCCATCCGCACCTACGAGGGCAATGACCTCAAGGTGAAAGACGGGAAAATCTACATCAACGGCAAGGAGGCCAAGGAATACACCTTCAAGATGGACTACTACTGGATGATGGGCGACAACCGCCACAACTCCGCCGACTCGCGCTATTGGGGCTTTGTGCCCGAAGACCATATCGTGGGAAAGCCCATCTTCATTTGGTGGAGCAGCGACCCCGACCGCTCGGGCATCGGAGGCATACGATGGAACCGACTCTTCCGTTGGGTGGACAATATTAAATAAATGAATGGAAGTGAAGGAGTTCAGACGCAATTTTGTTGTATGGAAACTCACAACTATTGTCTGGACTCCTACACTTCCGAACTCCTGAACCCATCATTTTTTTCTGACAACCGGCAATGAGCACAAAAGGCAGATATATGCTGAAACAAGGCGCATTGACGGTTGTCAGTTTGTTTTTTGCCGCCTTGCTCTTGCTCTTGGTGCAAAAGTTCGCTTTCGGAATGTTCCGCGTCACCTCCGAAACGCTCAGCCCCACGGTGGAAAAAGGCCAGCATGTGCTGGTCAATAAATTGCGGCGCCGCCACATCGACCGTGGCGACCTCATCGCCTTCCGCCGCGACTCGGCCTACCTCGGTGTGGTCACCCACCTGCCGGGCGACACCCTTCACCTCGACAGCTTGTCGCTCCCCCTTCCCACGGGCGGATGCCCCATCTGCCATAGCACCGATTGCCAGCCCTTCGTGGTGAAGACCGGCAACGGCTACACCGTCATCAGGCGTGCCGAAATTGTGGGCAGCGCCACACCGCTTTCTTTCCTTCCACGCCGCTGACCGCCCACCTCATAAGCACGAAATGACACTTCTCTCCTCCACTTACTTCGGACCCGTGCAATGGTATCAGAAGCTCCACCGCGCCGATGTGGCGTGGCTCGAGCACTGCGATAATTTCGTGAAGCAGACCTATCGCAACCGTTGCATCATCGCCACCGCACAAGGCACGCAGGCGCTCACCGTCCCCGTGGAGCACAACGGTCCGTGCCCCATGCGCGACATTCGCATTTCCAGCCACGGAAAATGGCGCTCCGAGCACTGGAACGCCCTGCTCAGCGCCTATGGCGACAGCCCTTTCTTCGACTTCCTGGCCGACGACATCAGGCCCTTCTTTGAGAAAAAATGGGAATTTTTGTTCGATTTCAACTTTGAAATCACGCAATCCTTGTGCCAGCTTCTTGACATCCACCCCAACCTTCGCCTCACCACGCACTACGAGCGTCCCACGCTGCCGCCTGCCGCCGGCGATTTCCGCGATGCCATCCGCCCCAAGCATGCGTTGCCCGACCCCGATTTCCAGCCACGCCCTTACTATCAGGTCCACGCCCAGGTCCACGGTTTCCGCCCCAACCTCAGCATTCTCGACCTGCTTTTCAACATGGGCAACGAAAGCATTTTCTATCTTTAACCCTGGAAAATCCAGAAATTCTAGAATATCTAGAGAATCTAGAATATCTAGAGAATCTAGAATATCTAGAGTTTCTAGAATTTCCAGCGCCTCTATAATAATTTAATAAGGTGAAATATTGTTGAGCACGCCAATGGTTCCCTCAGTTACCGGCGTGGAGAACAGCTTCTTCAGGTCGCCTATGCTGATGGCGGTGGCGGGCGAAAAGGCCGGCGAGGCCATGTATTTCAACATGCTGGCATAGAGTTGTTGCGCCTCGGCATACTGGCCAAGTTCATCAAGTGGCGACATGCACACCAACAACTTGCCCTTGCCAACGGAGAACTCGAAGATGAGTCCCAGTTTATGGTTGCGCTCAACATTGTCGATGACCTGCACCAGGGGCCGGTAGGCGGCGGCGGTGTTGTCGAGGATGAATGGGCGCGACGCCTTGATGACGGGGAACCATTGCCAAGAGGTATGGCCGTCGGTGGGGAACGAGCCGAAAAGCGGATGCGCGGGGTCGGTTAGTATTCCCAGCGTGCCGGGCGACACCGGGCGGTTGTTGTTCTCGGAAATTGTCTTGAACATGCGGTAGTTCCAGTAGTCGGTCTGGAACAATCCGCCAATGGTAAGGTCTTTCATCTGTGTGGTGTCGGGCATGAGGAGCACCGTTTCGCCCCTTGAGAGGCGGCCATAGAAATCGTCATCCGCCCGGTGGCAGACGGCGATTTTCTTTTTCGCCCTTTCCAATTCGGCTTTTTCCGCATTGTCGGGTCGTGGGAACACCCACAGTTTATAGTTGTTTTCATGACATTTCCCGCTGGCCTTGTTGTAGAAGGCTTTTAGTGTGAGGCGAAGTTGTTGCGGACGCTTGATGCCGCTGATGTCGAAGCTGATGTCGCCCACGTCGGTCAGCCCGTGACTATTCTCCGAAATATTGAAAACTCCTTTGTCAAGAACCGCTCCCTCGCGGTCGGCGATTTGCCAGGCCATTTGTCCGTTGTCCCAGGCATAGTCGCCAAACGGCTCGGCGTAGTTGGCCAGCTGGACGTGCCCTTTGAGTTGTTCGCCGGTGGTGAAACAAAATTTTTCGGCCACGAAGAGCGGCACGATGGGCGAGCAGAACTGGCGGAACTCGTCGGGCGTGATCAGGCCTTTCGACTCCATGAAGGCGTCGAGCACGCCCACGTAGGCCGACCCCTGTCCGGGATAATCCTGAATGTCAAGCAGTTGAAATCCTCCGAAGCCCGGCGTGCGCAGGTCCATCTCTATGTCGGCTTTATAGAGCTCCATGCTCCACAACCCCGATGCGCGGTGGAAGTCCTGTGCCTGGTCGCCCATGCCGGCGGCGTTGAGGCGGCGACGGAATTCCTCCAGGTTGTAGGGATAGAGCACTCCTCGGTATTTGCTTATTTCGCCATAGTCGGGATAAGTCTGGAACTGCCCCGTCTCGTGGCTGATGACGGGCACTTGCAGGCCCTTGATGGCATCGGCGAAATTCATGGTGGAGTTGGGGTAGAAATGGTTGATGATGCCTCCGTCGTGGGCATCGGCAAACGAGAACGACCCTCGCGTGTGGGTGTTGTATTGTCCGCGCTCCTCGCCCCCGTTGCGGCATGTGGTGAAGTAGTCCATTCCCTGATGCCAGCCCTGATAGCCCAGGTAATAGTTGCTTCCGAAGGTAAAGAGCTTGTCGGGCGCCATTTTGCGGAAGGTGTCAACAAATCGCTCCATGGTCGTGATGTCGCCCCACAATTCGTTTCCCAGGGCCATCATCTTGAACGACGGGTGATGTCCGTAGGCGCGGATGATGTTGATGCCCTCCTTGATGAGGAACGTGGTGAGCTGCTGGTCGTCTTTCTTCAGGTCGCCCCAGAAGGGCAACTCGGGCTGAAGGTAGATTCCCTCGATGTCGGCCGCCATGAAGCATGCCTCGGGCGGGCACCAGGAGTGGAAGCGCACATGGTTGATGCCGTAGCCCTTGCACACCTGGAAGTAGCGGCGCCATTGCTCCATGTCCATGGGCACATGGCCGGTCAGGGGGAACACACAGGCATCGTGCTTTCCGCGGAGGAAGGTGGTTTGGCCGTTCACGGCAAATTGCGTGCCGTTGGTTGAAAAGTCGCAGAGGGCGAAGGGCTTTTCCATCATGTCGGTTTCGTTGACGGTGACGCAAAGGCGGTATAGTTCCGGATGGAACTCGCTCCAAGTGAGCATCCCCTCATCCTGATATTTCACGCGCAAGCGCCGCTCCGTGAGCTTGTCTTTCTTGATGGTTTGTTGCGAAATCACTATGCCGTAGGCGCTTCCCCATGGCACCAAAATCACCTCCACGTTGGCGTCGCCCTTCATCTGGCCTTCAATGTTGATGGTGGCGGCCACCTCATGGCGCTGGGCACTGGTCTCTATGTCGATGTCGCGAATGTGGAGTGCCGACCGCATTTCAATGGTCATGCGCCCCAAAATGCCGTTCCAGTTGGTCTGCGTGTCGTCGGTATAGGCGTGTGAGTTTGTCACCACCTGAGGCGGCACGGCGCGGTCGGTGTTGTCAACCATGATGGTCAGGCGGTGCTTTCCCGGCTTGAGGTATCTGGTAAGATTGTATTCTTGTGGGGTGGAAATGTTGTCGTTGGTGCCCATGAAGTGCCCATCGACGAAGACCGCGGTGGGCTTGGTTCGCTCCAAGACCATCACCAGTTCGAGGGGATAATCCTTTATCCAATCGCCGATTTCTATTTCGCGCTCATACCAAGCCTGTCCCACGAAGCTGTGAAGACGCGTCAGGCGGGTGGTCTCGTCCTTGCGGGCCGGGGCGTTGCCCTTGTGGTTGGTGTCGGTGGTTCCCGGCAGGGTGATGACGTCGTCGTAGTTCAACTTCAATACGTTCACTTTCTGGATGTCGGTTGCCGAGAGATAAGTGTCCGACAATTTCAGCTTCCATTGCCCGCTGAGTCGGAAATGGTTGCGGCCGATATACCATGCCAGGGCGTGGCTGGCCACGAGACAACAGGCCAGCAACAAGAGCATCTTCTTCATAGAAAAGGGGTTGATGGGGGTTAATTCATTGATTTGCTGTGCGTAGTATTCAGTTTGGACTCAGTCTTTTCCGCAAACTACTCCAGTCCTTTTGCGGTTTGGACTGCAGTCGGATGCGGTTTGGACTGCAGTCGGATGCGGTCTGGACTGGAGTCGGATGGCGTCTGGACTGGAGTCGGATGGCGTCTGGACTGGCGCGAACTACAGTAAGGGATGGTCGCAAGATGCAATTTTCCAGCCCGAGGTTGCTTACTGGGCCAGGGTGATGTTGCCCTCGGCGTCGATGCGGATGGGCGAGCCCTTGATGTCGGCCTCGGTGAGCTGTTTCATCTCGCGGGCCACGGCGTTGGTGCTGTCCTTACGCGGTCCCACGCCTTTCGTCTGAATGAACGAGAAGATTTTTCCCTCGCGGAATGCGCCGTCGCTTCCTATGGTGATGCGCACCACAGGCGAGTATCCCGAAATGCCGGTGAGGTTCATGCCGTAGGGGGTGCAGAAGTTGCCGAGACTATAGGCAATGAAGCGGCCTTTGTACACTTCGAGCGCCCTTACGACGTGGGGCCCGTGGCCATAGACCACGTCGGCGCCGTTGTCGATGCAGAAGTGTGCGAAGTTGCGCAGGTCGCCGCGGTTCTCGCCCAGGAACATCTCGGTGCCGTAGGGCAGGTGGCTCTGGCTCTTTCCTTCGGCTCCGCCGTGGAACGACACCACAATGATGTCGGCCTTGGTCTTCAGGTCGTCGATGATGCGTTTCACGTTGTCAAGGTTGGCGTGTTTTAGCGTGTAGCTGTTGTGGCCGAAGGCGCAGATGCCGTATCTTACGCCGCCGATTTCCACTACCGCCGACTCGCGCCTTCCCTGAATGCCGCTATAGGCAATGCCCTGTTCGTCGAGCAACCGCTCGGTCGAGGCGATGCCGTCGGCACCGAAGTCGCGGGCGTGGTTGTTGGCCATGCTCAGGAAGTCGTAGCCGGCCTCCTTCAGCAACGGAGCATAGCGGGTGGGCATGCGGAAGGCGTAGCTGTTGGGGCCGTTGCCCTTCGTGCTCTGTCCGCCCTCGCACATGGCGCCTTCCAGGTTGCCCACGGCAAGGTCGGCGGCAAGGGTGATTTCCTTGGTGTCCTGGAAGATGTCGCGGCCGTCGTTGGCGGGAAGGTGGATGGCGGGGAACGTGGTGCCCATCATGATGTCGCCGGTCATGGCAATGGTCATGGTGGCAGGAAGACGGCGCTCGGGCTGCTCCTGGGCAGCCGGCTTTTGCGGATCCGACAACTCCTTGTTGCCAGAAGCCGACGTGCAGGCTGACGAAACGACAGCCAACATAATGGCTAAGAGGGTTTTCTTCATTTTGTGCTATTTTTTGCTTAGTAACTGCAAAATTAGCATGTTTTCTTTTAAAAAAGGATGATAGTTCCGTTTTTTTTAGTATCTTCGCACAAAATTCCCCAAAATACTACTAAAGATGAGAAAAACAGTTCTTTCACTTCTTATTCTCCTGTCTCCACTCTGCCTTCGGGCACAGACCGCTGAGCAGGAAATCCTTCAGCAAACGGTGCTCTCGGGCAGCAACTACCTGGCCTATCGCGGTCCGCAAAAAGCGCTCACCGCCGCACCGAAAGGCTACGAGCCGTTCTACATCAGCCACTACGGGCGCCACGGCTCGCGATACCTTATCGGCGACGATGACTACGACTGGCCCCTTGAACAGTTTACCACGGCTTTCAAGAAGAACAAGCTGACGCCGCTGGGCCGCGACGTGATGGAACGTCTTCAGAAGATTCGAGAAGAAAGCCGCAAACGCGACGGAGAGCTGACCGAACTGGGTGCGGAACAACACCGGCAAATAGCGCGACGCATGTTTAACCGCTTTCCACAGGTGTTTAAGGGCGACGCACCGGTGGATGCCAAGAGCACCATCGTCATCAGGTGCATCCTCTCCATGGAGAATGAACTTCAAGAACTCATTCGCTGCAACCCACAATTACGCATCACCCACGATGCCAGCTACCACGACATGTTCTACATGAACCAGCCCGACAAGAAACTCGACGACAAAAAGATGCCGCAACGGGCGAAGGTGGCGCTCGAAGAATTTAACAGGCAATACCCGGTGGGCGACAGGGTATTGAACAACCTTTTCAACGACCCCGACTACATTCACTACGACGTGAACGGCGAAAAACTGATTTCGGTGCTCTTCAAGTTGGCCAGCAACCTGCAAAGTTCGGAACTTCGCAAGGAAATCACCCTTTACGACCTCTTCACGCCGCAGGAACTCTACAACCTGTGGCAACGGGCAAACGCCTGGTGGTATGTCACCTACGGACCGTCGCCGCTGAGCGGGGGCGTGCAACCCTTCTCGCAACGCAACCTGCTGAGAAACATCATCCAGCAGGCCGATAGCTGCATGCAATTGCCGCAACCGGGGGCCACACTTCGCTTCGGACATGAAACGATGGTGATGCCGCTCACATGCCTGCTCGGGCTGAACGGATATGACCGACAGATTGAAGACCTCAACAGGGTGAACGCCGAGGGTTGGCACAACTTCGACATCTTCCCAATGGGTGCCAACATTCAGCTTATCTTTTATAGAAATACGAAGAAAGGCGGGCCGGTGCTCGTGAAAATTCTTCTCAACGAAGACGAAACCACATTGCCCATGGCCGACCAAAGCCGTGCACCTTATTATATATGGGAAGACGTAAGGCAATATTACCTCAACAAACTCTATTCGTATAAGGAGGAAGAATGACCAAAAAAGCTCTTTTCATTTCAAAAGGCAAAGGCCACACATTCATCCAATAAACGCGCCAAATGACACAAAATGGACCACTAACCCATTGAACTTGTTGAAAATTGTCGTATCTTTGCAATGTCAAAACAAAAGAATTGGCAAAAAGTAAAAACAATAATTATTAATAACTTAAAACTTTAAAATTATGGATACCGAGAACAAAACCATGGAAATGGACAACACACAGTTGATCCAGGACAACAAGAAGAGCAACGTCAACAAGCGTGCCTTGTTCACCGCAGCAGCAGCCATCCTCGGAGGTGGAGCAGCCACAGCAGCAGCAGTAGAAGGTAAGAAATGGTATGACGACTGGATGAAGGAGCACCACCAGCAGAAGCCGGAAGACAAGCCCATCGAGGAGGAGAAGTTCGTTCACGAGCCCAAGCCGGAACCCAAGCCGGAACCCAAGAAGACGGAAGAGCCCAAGGAAGTGGTTCCCGAGAAGCCGGAATACGACATCGATGCCATCGGCGGAGTGGAGCAGATTGAAATCGGCGGAGAGGTTGTAAACGCACTGCCCGTGATGGTGAACGGACACGAAGGTTACCTCATCGACCGCGACGGCGACGGAAAGGCCGACTACATGATCTACGACAAAAACGACAACAACCAGTACGACGAAGGCGAACTGCTTGACCTCGAAGAGGAAGGTCTGCTCATAGAGATGCCCGCATACGATATTCCCAAAGGATACGAAATCGACGCCATCATCGACCAGGAGTATCAGGACATTGAAGGCCAGCAGGTGCTCGTTACCAAGGCCATCGTGAACGACCATCCCGCAGTGCTCTACGACATCAACGGCGACGGAAACGTGGACTACATGGTCATCGACACCAACGATGACGGCGTTATCAGCGAAGACGAAATGATTGACACCACAGCCAACGAAATCGCTCTCGTAGTGCCCATTCCCGAAGATGATGACCCCGCCGTTCTTACCGAAATCAAGGAGCACGGACTCAACATCACAGAAGTTCACGACTTTGAAGTCTATGAGGATGCCGACGGAAACCTCATCAGCTATGCCAGAGTGGATGCTAACGGACATGCAGCAATCATCATGGACACCGACGGCGACGGATTTGGCGACGCACTGGCCATGGATGTTGACGACAGCTATTCCATCGAAAGCGGAGAGGCCATCGACCTCAGGGAGATTGGTGCCGGACAAGTGGTGCCCATGAGAGAAATTGCCGAAGCCGGCGGATTCAACTACGACACCATCATCGGAGATTATCCTCCCATCGACGACGACGGCAGCGACATCGCAATGGTGGACGGAGAAGAGGTTGAAGAACTCTCGGAAGCTCCCGAAGACAACTACGAAATGCTCGCCGTGGTGGAAGAAGACGAGGCAACCAACGACACAGCCGGTTTCGACCCCAACTACACCGGAGAGGAAGTGGATGAAGACCTGGTGGCCGACATCGACGAAACCATCGAAGAAGACATCGTAAGCGACGACAACATCGGTTGATAACTCGGTGGAAAACCTGTTCATAACAGTGTGGGTGTGCACAAAATGGCAACGTGGAAAATGCCAAAATGTGCATACCCACATTTTATTTTAAAGTTTTCAAGAACTTTTCCACCGTTTTGCACACGAAAAAGTTATAAACTTTGTAATTTTGCACCAGAATGCAAAATTGTGGATAAACGCCTAAACCGCTCATACAGAGAAAAAAGATATGAACAACGGATGTGGAAACGAAAAATCCTAAAGTTGATAACGAAATAACCAAATTTTCCGGCAAAAAGTTTTCCACATTTCCACAACACATCATCATCATACTTTCTTTTATTTTTTAAGAAAAACATAAAAAGATAATGATATAATAACGGTGGAAAACCCGGCTTCAAGGGAAACAACCGCCATAAAACCGCTTACATAATGAATAAGATGAAAGAAGAATGGAAGCAGAAAGGCTTCATCGACGAGCCGGCTCCCGAAGGCACCGACCTGAAAACCGAAATCCGCCGGCTGGCAGCGGAGAAGAACGCCGTCATTCTGGCCCATTACTACACGCGGGGTGAGATACAGGAGGTGGCCGACTTCATAGGCGACTCGCTCGCTCTGGCCCAGCAGGCCGCAAAGACGGAGGCAAAGGTCATCATGATGTGCGGAGTGCATTTCATGGCCGAAACGTGCAAAATACTGTGCCCCGACAAGCTGGTGCTTTGCCCCGACCTCAATGCGGGATGCTCGCTGGCCGACTCGTGCCGCGCCGAAGACCTGGAAAAGTTCAAAAACGAACATCCCGACCACCAGGTGGTGAGCTATGTGAACACCACGGCGGCGGTGAAAGCCTTGACCGACGTCGTCGTCACCAGCGGCAACGCGAAGAAAATCATCAACACCTTCCCCGAGGATGCCAAGATTATCTTTGGTCCCGACTACAACCTCGGAAGCTATATCAACAGCGTTACGGGCCGGCAGATGTTGCTCTGGCAGGGCGGATGCCATGTGCACGAACGCTTTTCGCCCGAGGCCATCGTGGAATTGAAACGCCAACATCCCCAGGCCGTGGTGCTGGCACATCCCGAATGTAAAGGCCCCGTGCTGGCGCTGGCCGACGTGGTGGGCTCCACGGCCGTCATCCTTAAACATTGCGTGGAAAGCTCCGACAAAGAGTTTATCATTGCCACCGAAGCCGGCATTTTGCACGAAATAGAGCGCCAATGCCAGGGCAAGACCTTCTATCCCGTGCCGCCGGAAGTGAGCGAGGGAACGGTGGGATGCCATTGCAACGAGTGCGACTATATGAAAATGAACACGTTGCTGAAGATTTACAACGCACTGAGGTATGAATGGCCGCAGGTCGATGTGCCTGAAGCGGTGAGAAAGGAAGCCGTGAAACCCATTGAGCGCATGCTGTCGTTGTCGTGAACAAGGGGCACTTGCAATGGCTCTCCCTGCTCCGTGGGCTCAATATCCTTTTGGTAGTGATGTTCCATGTGCAGCTGGTGGACATGCAGACCGGGCAAAACCATCCGTTCTGCACGTCGTTGCCCGCAATGTTCACGCCCTTGCGCATGCCCTTGTTCATTTTTCTTTCGGGCGGATTGCTTTACCTGAGCCGCATCAGCCGGAAGGTTTCCGTAAAGGACCTTTATGCTGACAAGGCACGGCGAATACTTCTGCCCTTCCTCTTTTTCGTTCCTGTTTATTATTTCATAAAAGTGCTGATGGCGGCGGTGGTGAAGTCGCCACAGGTGTTTTCCTGGACTTCACTGCTCCGCTCATTCATCGTTTTCGAGAGCCAGCCGTCGGCGCCGCTATGGTTCCTGGCCACCCTCTCGGTGCTCATGTTGCTCTATCCGCTGTGGCGCTGGCTATGCGTGAGCAATGTGCGCATGGCCGTTTTCTGGGTGTTCTCGGTATTGATTTTTTTTGTTGACACCTCTTCGCTCAACGACTACAACTATTTCTACTTGCTGCGCCTCAACCATTACATGGTGTTTTTCTTCAGCGGCATTTTCTTCTTCCGCAACGGTTGGTGGCAACGGTTGCAACATCCGCTCATCTTTGTCGGCCTGGTGGTTCTCTATGCCTTGCTCTATTGGCAGGGCGCAAACCTGGTTTCTTCGCTCGTGGGCATCGCCATGGCGGTGGTGCTCAGCCAGTTGCTGGCACGATGGTGGCCGAGGTTGTTCAGTTCGTTCCGCGAATACATCTTCCAGATTTACCTCCTTTCGTTCATCTTCCAGGCCTTTGTGGAACTGGTGCTTTGGCGCAGGTTGTTCTACAACGAGCACCTTTTCCTCGTTTTCTATGTGCTCAACATTCTTTTCGGCATCTATGGGCCGGTGCTCACCGCACATATCGTGGAGCGCTGCCCGTGGCGATGGCTGCGCCTGTGTTTTGGTTTGAAAAGTTGAAATTTTTTACAATTATTTGGAGCGTATTTATTTTTTTCGTAACTTTGTGCTCTATAAACTAATAACCCCGTAAATCAATCGATTATGAAAAAATTAACACTTACGACACTGGCTGTTGCCACGATGTTGTTTACATTGTCTTGTGGAAACAAGAGTGAAAAAGAAACGCCGTCGGAAACCAAAACGGAAGAAGTGACGGAAAAGGTTGAAAAAGCCGACGTGGAAAGCGAAGCTACCGAAGCAGAAGAAAGCACCGGCGAAGTGAGCGAAATCGTCAACATCAAGAAGAAATGGCTCGACGGCGACTTTGGAGTCTATGAAGACACTTCCAAGCCGAACATCAAGCAGTTTGCCAAAGTGTTTTGCGAGCAATACCCTGAGTATAAGCCTAATAAGATGTTTTTGGAATACTTGAAAAACCCAAAAGCCTATGATGAGGGAAAGACCGGCTATTCCATTGATGTAAGAGAGAAAAACGGCTTTGCATCATGCCATCTCATGGGGCAATTCAACAGCAATTTGGATTGCTGCTACTGGATTTGCGACAATGACCACCGCCTGGTGGCTTTCTGGCTGGATGAAGATTTTGAGGACGACGACCTCTCGGCATGTGCCATATTCTTCTATGACTACGACCGCGTTACCGGCAACATGACGCCGCGCCCGGAGTGGACTGTCATGATAGAAAACGCCGTAAAGGGCTTTGACGCATACAATGTGGAACTACCCGTGCAGGGCAAGGACATCATCATTACCAAGTTTACCGAAACCGAAGACGAAGGCTTCGATACCGAGGAGCAAATCATGAAATGGAACGGACAGGGCTTCATCCTGAAATAAAAGCCGTTTCCGAAGAAAATAACCTACAGGGGGACAATAGTCTTGATGCCCGTTTTGGCATCAACCACTATTGCCCCCTTTTTCTTTTTTTAAAACTCCGCCCCCCTCTCCTACGGTTCCGTATGTTGCGATACCATCGCAACTACATAAATATTCATTTTCATTTTAGATAGCACAGCCCCCTTTTGTCAATATTTTTCAAAGTATTTTGGAAACCCCAAGCGGCTTGACGGCAAATTGAGGGGAGAGATTTGGCGTTTCGAGGAGAGAGAATTGGCAAATTTCTCCCCTCAATTTGCGGTCAAACCCCGAGCGTTTTGTAAACTGCTGAAATTCAGCAGTTTATATTTTCGCATATTTTTAAAGGATTTTGTCAAGATTTTTTATCAATTTTCCCTGTTCAGCAATCAGTCGTAAAGCAAGGAAAACGGTATATATTTTGTTTGAATATACAAAAAAAGAGCCAAAATTATTTTTTTTATTTCCTTTTTCTTTCAAACAAACATTTTTCTTTCTTTTTATTTGGTAGTTAGAATTTTATGAGTTAATTTTGCACCCCAATTTGGGTATTAATGATATTTTTGTGATTATTCATTTATTCAATCAAAACAGTATGGTTAAAAAATTACGTTTTATGATGACTGCTCTGCTCATGGCAGTATGCAGCATTGGTTTTGCCGCAGAAACCACTGAGACTTTCACTCCCAGTGACTTCGATGAAGTAGCCAATACAGATTTTTCGCTGACTCTTGGCGACATTACCATTTCCTGTTCAAATGGTACTGTCAATGCTGATGAATTCCGTGTTTTTGCCAATCAAACCCTCACGGTATCAACCGCTGCCGGTGCGATAACAAAGATTGATTTCACTTCTGATTACAAGGAGGGAAACAAGTACGGACTGCATTTGTTTACTTCCGATTGCGGCAATTATTCCGTTCCTTCAAAATCTTATACCAGTGAGTGGACGGGATCTTATGCAACCATTGTTTTCACCGCATCGCAACAAATCCGTATCAGCGAAATCGTGGTGACCTACGACCCCGAAGCCGTTGTGAAGCCCGATCCCGAGCTGAGCTTTGACCCCACATTGATTGAAATCGACCTGGGCGACGAGTTCACCGCTCCCACGCTCTCCGCTCCCGAGGGTGTTACCGTGACCTACGAATCCGACAACGAGGATGTGGCCATCGTGGATGAAACCACCGGTGAAGTGGAAATTGTAGGCGTCGGCGAGGCCGTCATCACCGCCAACAGCGAGGCCAACGACAGCTATAATTTCGGTTCGGCTTCCTACCTCATCATTGTGAACCCCTATGTTGAGAAGACACCGGCTCCCGAGGGCGCACTCTTCTTCGATGCCTTCAACCACACTTCCTACTCTGGCGGCCGCGATGGTAATTTCACCGGAAATGCCGGCAGCGGAAGCAAGATTACTTCGGATGCAACGGGCGGAGTCACCGCTGATAACGGTTATTGCTATGGAGCAAAACAGTGCTTGAAGTTCGGTTCCAACAATAACAACGGTACGTTCACCACTCGCGCCATCACTTGGAAGGGCACCGCCGTGCTCACCTTCGATGCTGCCGGATGGGGCGACAAGAAGACCAACTCCCTGGCCGTTACCGTGACAGGTGCCGATGCCAGCGGCGACATTTCCATCACGCTTAATAATGGAGAATGGAGCAGCTATAGCGTGCTGCTCGAGAATTGCGACGGCGAATTCACCATCAGCTTCAGCGGAAAGCGCGGATTTATCGACGACATCTGTGTGATGCCGACCGAACTGGCCTATACCATTCCCAATGGCGGACTGGGCACGCTGGTGAGCGACAGGAACCTCGACTTCAGCAGCCTCAACGGAGTGAACACTTACTACTCCACCGGTCTGAACGACAAGAAGAATTGCGTGGCCGTGGTGAAGATTCAAGGTGCCGTGGAGGCCAACTCGCCCATCATCATCGAAGGCAGCGCCAACACCAAGGTGAACATTCCGCTTGCCGAAGCCAACGCTTCGTTTGCTTCCATCTCGGGCAACATGCTCAAGGGCAATGCCACCGAGAGCATCAACCTCGACGGTGTGAACTGCATGATTATCAGTGCCAACGACGGTAAATTCCATCCCTGCTCGGGCGGCACACTGGCAGCCGGAAAGGCTTATCTCGACGTGGATCCCAGCGAGCTGGGTGCCAATGCCAAGCTCTCCATCGAAGAGATTGATGCCGATCCCACCGCTATCAGCGAGGTGAAGGCCCAGGAGAACACCGGCGCCATCTACAACCTGCAGGGCGTGCGCGTGGAGAAGGGTCAGAAGGGCATCTACATCATGAATGGCAAGAAGGTCATTGTCAAGTAATCAGTAGCAAAAAGTGTTTTACTAAATAGAAAAGTTGGAATTATGAAAAAGTACATGCAGCCTGCCATTGAGGTACGCGAGATGATTGTAGAGACCGCGCTGAACGCCATTTCCGATGGCGGCACAGCAGCCGATACCGATCCCGAACCCATCGGCGCCGGGGATGCCGGTGCCAAGGAAGAATCGGTCTGGGATTATGTTGATGAAGATTAAAAACTAAAGCATCATACTTCTAAAAGCAAGGGGCAGCCAAATGACGGTTGCCCCTTGCTTTGTATCAATACCTTTTTTTCAAGTATATATAAAAGGTACTCTTACCCGGAAAAAAGAAAAAAAGCCGGTTTTTCTTTTGCTTTTCGCTCCTTTATCCGTACCTTTGCACGCCAAAATCATTGAATACGCGATAATTATAAAAAATATCAATATTCTAAATCCAAAAAATTATGATTAAACATTTACGTTTTATGATGGCTGCACTGCTTTTGTCAGTGTTCAGCGGAGCGTTTGCCACCGAGACCACGGTGACCCTGAAACCCAGCCAGTTTGCTGCTATTACTGGTGAAATTGACCAAACAGTGGGTGATATTACAATCTACTGTGCAAGTGGTTCTATATCAAGTTCTGATATTAGGATTTACAAGAATCAGGATCTTGTAATTACTTCTTCCAACGGCAACATCAAGAAGATTGTGTTTACTTGTACTTCAAGCAATCCCATCGGCGGTTTTGCTGATGATGATAATCTTGATAAAGAAACGTCCACATGGGAAGGCGATGCCGATGAAATCACTCTTTCTGCCACCAATAAGCAGGTGCGCATCACCCAAATGGTTATTACCTACGATGCACAAGGTACTGTGACACAGAAGACAGACCCCGAGCTCAGCTTTGGCACCACTACTTCGTTCACCATCACCGAGGGCGATGACTTCACACCTCCCACCCTTCAAGCTCCTGAGGGACTGACCATTACCTATTCTTCAAGCAATACGGCTGTGGCAGAGGTAGATGAAGATAACGGTGAAGTTACTATTAAAGGTGTGGGAACAGCAAAAATTACCGCAACAAGCGAAGAAAACGACTATTATTATGCCGGAAGCGCAACTTATACGATTAAAGTCGAGGCAAAGCCGGTAGAGCCTGAATATAACGACGCTTTTGCTCCCGAAGGTGCAGTGTTCTTCGATGCTTTCAATGCTACTCACGGAGCAGGTGGACACGATGATGTTTATTCTGGTTCGTTCTCAACAGTCGCTATTGTTTCTGACGAAACAGGAGGATTTGATAAAACAACCAACTGTGCAGGTTCATTGCAGTGCGTGAAATTTGGTACAGGCAGTTCTAACGGCGTGCTGACCACCAAATCTTTCAATCTTTATGGTAATGGAACGCTGACCTTCTCGGTTGCCGGTTGGGGAGGTACATCATCTAATACAATGAAAGTCTCAGCAACAGGTGCCACAATTACTCCTTCTGATGACATCACCGTTAATGATAATGGATACTTCACTCTGACCAATGGCGAATGGACAGATTATGAATTTGCAATTACCGAAGCCAACGGTCCTGTTACCATTACCTTTACTGGTAAGCGCGGTTTCATCGATGACATCTGCGTGATGCCTGAAGAAGTAGTTGGAAACACCGTGGAATACAGTATTCCTGATGGCGGACTGGGCACATTTGTCTGCGAAGAAGCCCTCGATTTCACTGACTTTGCCGATGCCAAGGCTTATTATGCCACTGGTCTGAACGACAAGAAGAACTGCGTGGCCGTTGTGAAGATTCAGGGTGCTGTGGAAGCCAATACTCCTATCCTGATTGAAGGTGAAGGCACTGTGAACATTCCCGTTGCCGCTGACGGCGCTTCGTTTGCTCAGATTTCAGGCAACAAACTCGTGGGCAGCGCAACTGAAAGCATCAACCTCGACGGTGTGAACTGCATGATTGTCAGCGCTTCCGACGGTAAGTTCCATCCCTGCTCAGGTGGCACACTGGCCGCTGGCAAGGCTTATCTCGATGTTGATCCTTCTGAACTGGGTGCCAATGCCAAGCTCTCCATCGAAGAGATTAATACCGATCCCACTGCCATCAGCGAAGTGAAGGCCCAGGAGAATGACGGTGCCATCTACAACCTGCAGGGCGTGCGCGTGGAGAAGGCTCAGAAGGGCATCTACATCATGAACGGAAAGAAGGTGATCTTCAAATAATCCGCAACAGAGAAAGCAAAAAAGTATAGTTTTTAAGGTAAAATTTAAGGAGAAACAACAATGAAAAAGTACATGCAGCCTGCCATTGAGGTACGCGAGATGATAGTTGAAACCGCGCTGAACGCCATTTCCGATGGCGGCACAGCAGCCGATACCGATCCCGAACCCATCAGCGCCGGAGATGCCGGTGCCAAGGAAGAATCGGTCTGGGATTATGTTGATGAAGATTAACCTTTAAGGTATATAAAGAAAACGGGGCAGCCTCTTGCAAAAGGCTGCCCCGTTTCTTTGTATATGATGGTTGATGGTGAGATTAGTTGACCACGGCGATTTTGCAAACCACGCCCTTCTTTCCCTCGCTTGTGGCGGTCATCACCATGTAAACGCCTGTTGCCACACGCTTTCCGTCGAGGTCGCAACCGTCCCAGGTGAATGCTCCGCCGGTGCTTCTGCCCTGTGCCACCAGTTGTCCGCTACTGGTCACAATTTTAATGTCGGCATTCATGGTGAGGCCGGTAATGGTGATCAGTCCCGTATAGTCGGGCCTCACGGGGTTGGGGAAGGCATACACATTGTCGCTTTCCATCTCGTCGTATGACTTCATGGCGTCGGTCATATAGGAGCATAGGCCGTGGTCGGTGCCGAAGAAAATCTCGCCCGTTTCCTTGTTCATGGCGATGGATTCCACCACGTCGCTCACCAGTTCACTGTTTTTCGTGGTGAAATGGTACACCTCTTCTATATTGTCGTCGCTAATGACATACACTCCTTGCTTATATGTAGCGAACCATTTTCGGTTGGCGTCGTCCACATAGATGCCGCTGATGTCGGTGCCCGAGAGCAGATAGTCGGCAAGGTTCGAGCCGTCGTTTCTCGGCACTTTCACTTGTGTGAAGGTGCTTCCCCCGCGCATTATTTCGTCGGCGGTGAGCATCACGGTTCCGAGACTGGTGCCCACCCAGATGTTTCCTTCCTTGTCTTCGGTCACACAATGCACGCCGTCGCCGATGCTAAATTCCGTACCGTCCTGGTTGATAAACGTTTTCCATGCCGTCAATTTGTTGGTCTGCTTGTTGTAGCAAAAGAGTGCGGGGCACGAGAAATGGTCGTTGACGAACCACAATAGCCCGCGGCTGTCGAAAAAGGCGCTTTTCAGGTTTCGGAGCAATGGATATTCGGCGGTGCCTATTTCCGCAAAGCTTTCGCTATGGTCCACCCATTCCCCGTCTTTGGTATATTCCACAAGGATGCGCTTATTGGGTGTTGACGTAAGGTAACCATTTGTCATCCAGAGGTTTCCCTCGTTGTCGTAGGTAATTCCGCAACAAACCACATAGTTGCTATTATAGGCGATGCTGGTCTGAAGCATGGAGTTCTTGTTGTTCCAGAGTTTCACGAACTTCCCGTCCTGGAACTCATAGACGCCGGTTTTTGCCGATGCCACCATGACGTGAGCGGGGTCGCGGGGGTCCACGGCCAGCGCCGAGGGGTCTGTGTATTCGAGCTTGGTCACCTTCTTCATGTCGTCTTCGAAGAGCGTCCAATTCTCGTTTTCGTCGAGCACCTGCACGCACGGCTCGCGGTTCACCGAGCTCGACAACCAGTCGTAGCCCATGAATCCTCCGCCGGTGCTGTAGAGTTTATTGTTGTTGACCGTCAGGAAGAAGAAGTAGTTGTATGCCGGTCCGTTGGCCGAAATGCTTTCCTCGTTGCCGGTCAGCGAGTTGTTGTCGTTGAGCGTCAACGTCTGAAGCATGTATTGCTGCTGGTTGCCCCAGTAGCATTGCTTCGTGTTGTCGTAGGCCAGTATGGTTGTGCCCTCGGTGGAAAGGGTGGTGATGTTGGCGTTGTCGGCAATGAGATAGGCCTCGTTTTCAGCACAGAGGGCGAGCTGTCCGCCGTTGATGTTGCACGACTTGATGTTGTTGTCGGCGCAATTTTTCAGCGTTGTGGCGGCCATTTCATCGTTTTCCACGTTAAACTCGATGATTTCGGTGGGTGTCACTCCAATGAGCTTCCCCCCGCGGTTGAAGATGTCCTCGGTGGCCTTGGTGTAGAACTGCTGCCAGTTGGCTTTGTCCACCAGGTTGTCTTTCAACTTTGCCCTGAGCATGATGTTCGACTTTGTGGAGCTGGCGTAGATGTATTCCCCCACGATGGCGGTGCTGCTGATGGCCATTCCGAGGTTGTAGGTCTCGCTGATGTATTCGTCCTTGACGTTGATTTTCAGTATTCCGAAGTTGGTGCTCAGGTAGGCGTTGTTGCCGCTCATGGTGATGTTGTTCACCGTCTTGTCCTCCATCATGTTTTTCTTGTAGTAGGCGGGCAGGTTGGCGGAGTTCATGTTGGTGTCGAGCAGGTCGATGTTTCCGTTGGCATACACGATGACGAGCCGGCGGCAATCGGCGTTCCATGCAATGTGCTTGATGCCGGTGTCGTTCAGGCTATTGCCCTTGTTGTATTCGGTGATGCTATTGTCGGCGGTGTTGTATGAGAACAGGTCCTCGGAGCTGAGCACGAAGACCGTTTTCCCGGCCGGTTCAATGTCGGTGATGTTGCGGTAGCTCAGGTAGGCGGTCCATTGCCCTATCTGCTTGGCCGATGCCGTTGTGGCGGCCATGATGATGATGAGAGCGGCAGCAAAGCGTCTTTTCATTCTTTTTCTTGGTTAATGTGGTTGTAATACAACAATTTATATATATTAAACACGAAAACTCGCGGATTATTGCCTTCCAGGTGTGTGAGCATCGGTTTGCGCACTGATTTATAAAAAAAATTAACCATTTTCCCCATTTTCAGCCTTTTGATGATGCGGTATTTGCCGAGTAGTGCAGAATATCCCTGCAATTCGTGGCTGAAGAGTTTCAGCGTTCGTAGCGACTCCTCGGTCTTTCGCAAGAAATGGGCGTTGTCCTCGAAGTCGTCGAAGCTCACGGGGTTGTCGATGTGCGTGATTTCAATGCCGTGGCCTTGTAGCTGCTTCCCCCAGAGGATGTCTTCATATCCGTAGTGGTGGAAATTTTCGTCGAGGGGAGTTACCATCATTACGCTTCGGTCCACGAGGAAGTTGCTGGTGTGGAAGTCGTGGTAGGGGTGGCGGTTTCGCATGTCGGCGCGGTGGTTGGCGCTGAAGGCCTCTTCGTAGCGCCTTCTGAGGTTGCCCTTTTCTTCAGGGTTGCTGAGCGGCCCTATGCTGTAGCCGCCATAGACCACCTTTCCCCGCGGGCAGTCCAGGTATGTGGCCACGAACGTGGGGTTGTGCAATTTCATGTCGCCGTCAACGAACACCAGTCGCGGGGCCTTTGCCTCGCGTGCCAGGAAATTTCGTATGGCCGAGCGTCCCACGTTCTCCCTGCGCACGATGTATCGCGTATGCGGCAGGCGCTCTATCGCCTTGTTCTGCTCCTGGAACCTCCGGTCGGGCGACCCGTCGTCGGCCACTATGATTTCAAAGTCGATGTGCAAAGCCGAGCATTGCCGGTGAAGTTCCTCCACCAGTTCCACGCACGGGCACTCATAGACGGGCAAAAGCAGCGACAGGTCGGGCATTGTTTTTTTATGTTTTTTTAGCAGTTACAAGGAGCGTTTTCTTCTTTTTTCCGATGCTGTTTTTCCTGGTTGAGGGAGTAAAAAATCTTTACAAATAGAGGGTTTTCTAAATATCTGACTGTCAAGGGTTTAAAAAAGGTCTTGGAAAAGTGCCATTTTTCGGGGAGAGAACTTCAAGATCTCTCTCCTCAAAATGCAAGATTTCTCCCCTAAAACTTCAAGATTTCTCCCTTCCAATTGAAATATCTTTACAAACCGTGCTTCACGAGGCCCCTTGTTGCAAAAAGCATGCCAGTTTTTCGGTTGCCCTGGCGCGGTGCGAGATTTTGTTTTTCACGTCGGCACCCAGTTCGGCAAACGTCTGGTCGTAGCCGTCTGGCCTGAAGATGGGGTCGTAGCCGAAGCCCTCGGCACCGCTCTTCTCTCGCGTGATGACGCCTTCCACTATTCCCTCGAAGGTGTGTAGCGAGCCGCCCCTGAGCAGGGCGATGACGGTGCGGAATCGTGCGCGGCGGTTGTCCTCGTGCTCCAGCTTTGCCAATAGTTTGCGCATGTTGGCCTCGCTGTCGTGGCCCTCTCCGCCGGCGTAGCGTGCTGAGAAGATGCCGGGTTCGCCTCCCAGGGCCTCCACTTCCAGGCCGGTGTCGTCGGCAAAGCAGTCGTAGCCGTATTTTTCCATGATATATTGAGCCTTTTGCAAGGCGTTGGCCTCCAGGGTGTTGCCTGTTTCGGGAATGTCGTCGTGGCAACCGATGTCGGCCAGCGACAACACTTCGAAGTCGTTGCCCAGTATCTGGCGGATTTCTTCCAGCTTGTGGGCGTTGTTGGTGGCGAAAACTATTTTCATGTTCTTTTCTTTTTTTGAGTGTGATTTTTGGGGATGGGCCGCAATGGGTGTTGCGGCGTAGGGTGAAGAAAACGGGTGGCTATGGTTTCTTCTTTTTGTTGACCTTCACCTTGATGGTGTCGAAGCCCTCGCCGAAGACGCCGATGACGGCGCTTTGCGACACGAAGGCGTTGGGGTCCAAGTGCTTGATAATGCGGAAGATGGTGGCACTTTCGTTCTTCTTGGCCAGTATGCAGAGCACCTTGCGCTCCTGTCCGGTGTACCATCCGTGGCCGTCGAGAATGGTGACGCCGTGGTCCATCTTGGTGCCTATTTCGTTGGCTATTTCCTGCCATTTCACCGAGAAGATGAGGAATTGCACCGACGACCGCTGGCGGCTGTAGATATAGTCGAGCATGTAGTTCTCGATGACCAGTGTGCAGAAACCGAACACCACCATGTAGGAGCGTTGTAGCATGGAGCCGAATTGCGGAATGAACAGACAGCTTCCAATGATGATGAAATCCACGAAGCCGAGGATTGTTCCCAGCGACATGTTGTAGAACTTGTTCACCGATGCCGCTATGATGTCGGTGCCGCCCGTGGAGCCGTTGTTCAGGAAGACGATGCCCAGAGCGGAGCCCGTCATGAGGCATCCCACGATGAGCGACATGAAGTCCTGGCCCTCGCCGAGGATTTTTATCATCTGCCCGTTGTCGTCGCGCGGCACCAGTTCTTTCATCATTCCCAACAGGAAGGTGAGTACAAGGATGGCGTAGATGGTTTTCACCAGGAACTTCCATCCCAGGATTTTCAGGCCCACGATGAGCAATGCGGCGTTCACCAGGAAGTAGGTGAACTGGTTGGGGAATGTGGTGGCGTATTCCACGATGGCCGCCACACCCGCCACGCCTCCGGTGACAATCTCGTAGGGCATGAGGAAGAAGGTGAACCCGAAGGAATACAGAATGAGGCCAAGGGTTATGCCTACATAATCCTTGGCCTCGTTCCAGATGAGTTGCTTGTCCATGATAGAAAAAGGATTTTCAGTTGTTGCGGCCTTCATGGGCCGGTGTGCGGCGTTGCCGTGGTGAAGAAGGTTATTTCACCACCACGTTGACCATTCTCTTGGGCACCACGATGACTTTCACCACCTGCTTGCCGTCGAGATACTTCTTGGCGCGCTCGTCGGCGAGGATGGTCTGGCCGATGGTGTCGTTGTCGGCGTCGGCGGGAAATTCGGCCTCGAAGCGCGTCTTGCCGTTGAAGGCCACGCCCAGCTTCACGGTGTCTTCCACCAGAAGCTGCTCGTCGTAGTCGGGCCACGGCGCGTCGCATACGGAGCCTTCCTGATGGAGCATCTCCCAGAGTTCCTCGGCAATGTGGGGGGCGAAGGGTGCGATGAGCGCTGCCAGCGTGGTGGCCACCGCCTTGTTGCGGCATTTCATGGCCGACAGTTCGTTCACGCAAATCATGAATGCCGAGATGCTGGTGTTGTAGGAGAATTGCGGAATGTCTTGCGACACCTTCTTGATGAGCTTGTGGAGCGACTTGAGCTCCTCTTTCGTGGGCTGCTGGTCGTTGTCGGCACCGGTGCAGAGGTTCCAGAATTTCTTCAGGAAGCGGTGGCAACCGTCAATGCCGTTGGTGTCCCAGGGCTTTGACTGCTCCACGGGTCCGAGGAACATTTCGTAGAGTCGCAGGGTGTCGGCGCCGTAGCGTTCCACAATCATGTCGGGGTTGACGACGTTGAACATCGATTTCGACATCTTCTCAATGGCCCATCCGCAGATGTATTTTCCGTTCTCGGTGATGAACTCGGCGTCGGCGTATTCGGGCCTCCATTGCTTGAAGGCCTCGATGTCGAGCACGTCGGCGCTCACGATGTTCACATCGACATGGATGGGCGTGACGTCCTCGCGGTCGTTTTTCAGGTTGAGCGACACAAAGACGGGGTGGCCCTTGGTGCGGCTTTCCACGTTGTCGCGATAGACGAAATTGGAGCGTCCCTGAATCATGCCCTGGTTGACCAGTTTCTGGAACGGCTCCTCCTTGCACGACACGCCGATGTCGTGGAGGAATTTGTTCCAGAAGCGTGAGTAGATGAGGTGGCCGGTGGCGTGCTCGCTGCCTCCCACATAGAGGTCAACGTTCTGCCAGTATTCGTCGATGTCCTTGTCCACGAGGGCGTTGTTGTTGGCCGGGTCCATGTATCTGAGGTAGTAGGCGGAGCTTCCGGCAAATCCCGGCATGGTGTTGAGCTCCAGGGGGAACACCGTTTCGTTGTCGATGAGCTGCTTGTCCACCACGGCGTTCTGGCGGATGTCCCACGCCCATTTTGCGGCATGTCCCAGCGGGGGTTGTCCGTCCTCGGTGGGCTGGTAGTGGCTCACCTCGGGCAGTTCCAGTGGCAGGCACTCCTCGGGCACCATGTAGGGCATGCCGTCTTTGTAGTAAACGGGGAATGGCTCGCCCCAATAGCGTTGCCTTGAGAAGATGGCGTCGCGAAGGCGGTAGTTGGTCTTCACCCTGCCGAGGTGTTTCTCGGTGACGTATTCCTTGGTCTTCTGAATGGCCTCTTTCACGGTGAGCCCGTTGAGCGAGAACTCGCCGTTGGAGCTGTTCATGACGATGCCCTCCTTGGCGTCGAAGCTTTCCTCGCTGATGTCGGCACCCTCGATGAGCGGAATGATGGGCAGGTTGAAGTGGCGGGCAAAGGCATAGTCGCGGCTATCGTGGGCAGGAACGGCCATGATGGCGCCCGTGCCGTAGCCGGCGAGCACATATTCGGCAATCCAGATGGGAATTCTCTCTCTCGTCAACGGGTTGACGGCATAGGAGCCAGAGAAGACGCCGGTCACCTTGTGGTCCATCTGGCGTTCGCGCTCTGTGCGCTTTTTCACGTATGCCAGGTATTTTTCCACCTCTTCGCGCTGGCCGTCGGTGGTGAGTTTTTGCGTCAATTCACTTTCAGGGGCCAAAACCATGAAGGTGACGCCGAAAATGGTGTCGGCGCGAGTTGTGAAAATGGTGAACTTCTCGGGCTCTTCGCCGGCGGCCTTTCTTTCGTCGTCAACGATTTCAAATTCCATCTCGGTGCCCTCGGAGCGTCCGATCCAGTTGCGCTGGGTTTCCTTCAGGCTCTCGGTCCATTCCAAGGTGTCGAGGCCGTCGAGCAACCGCTGGGCGTAGGCCGACACGCGCAGGCACCATTGGCGCATCTTCTTCTGCACCACGGGGAACCCTCCGCGCACGCTCACGCCGTCAACCACTTCGTCGTTGGCCAACACCGTTCCCAGCCCTGCGCACCAGTTCACCATGGTTTCGCCCAAATAGGCAATCCTGTAGTTCATCAATACTTCCTGCTGTCGGCGCTCGTCCCAGGCGTTCCATTCGTCGGCGGTGAAGGTGAGTTCCTCACCCTGTGCCACGTCGAGGCCCTCGGTGCCCTTCTGGGCAAAATGCTCAATGAGCTGTTCTATGGGCATGGCCTTCTGGCAACGGTTGCAATAGAAGGAAGCAAACATTTTCTGGAATGCCCATTGCGTCCACTTATAATACACGGGGTCGCAGGTGCGCACCTCGCGGCTCCAGTCGAACGAGAAGCCTATCTTGTCGAGCTGCTCGCGATAGCGGTTGATGTTCTGGGCAGTGGTGACGGCGGGGTGCTGGCCCGTCTGAATGGCATACTGCTCGGCGGGAAGGCCGTAGGCGTCGTAGCCCATGGGGTTGAGCACGTTGAAGCCTTTCTGACGCTTCCAGCGTGCAAAGATGTCGCTGGCGATGTAGCCCAGCGGATGGCCAACGTGAAGTCCTGCCCCGCTGGGGTAGGGAAACATGTTGAGCACGTAGAATTTCTGTTTTGACTTGTCCTCGGCCACTTGGTAGGTCTTCTGATCAATCCACCGTTGTTGCCACTTTTTCTCGATGTCCCTGAAATTATAATCCATATTGGTTTTATGATAATTGTCGGTGAAAGGCCCTTGCCGATGCAACTGTTTTACTATCAGGCGCAAGCATTCACCTTGTTTTTTGGCTTGCAAAGTTACGGAAAAAACGCCTAAAACCAAAATAATTATTAAAATTGTTTCATAAATGGCAGATTATCACTATCTTTGCACACTAAAACAAACCTTTTTATTACAAAACAAATCAAAACAGATGAAAAAACTTTTTCTCCTCCTTCTGACCGTGGCCCTGGGCCTGGCGTCGTATGCCCAGCCCAATTACAGTGCTGACCGCCAGCAGGAGTCGTTGACCCGCGCCCTCACCGCCGTTGCCACGTCGCAAGGCAAGACCTTCCTTTCGTGGCGCTATTTTGAGAGCGACAATCACCAGTTTTCCTACCAGCTCTTTCACAACGGCCGGCAGATAGGCACGTTCAGCCGCACCAACTACCTCTATCCCGTGGAAAGCGAGGCCGACGACATTTATGAGCTTCGCGTGGTTGATGAAAACGGCGACGTGGTGGAACAGATGCAGACCAAGCCTTGGACGAACAGCACATTGAAAATTCCCTTGCAAAGGCCCACAACCGATGCCGCCGGCGGCACCGGGCTGCTCTATTCGCCCAATGACTGCTCGGTGGGCGATGCCGACGGCGACGGAGAAATGGAAATCTTCGTGAAGTGGGACCCCTCCACGTCGAAGGACAATTCGCAAAACGGCAAGACCAACGACGTCATCATCGATTGCTATAAGATGGACGGCACACTGCTTTGGCGCATCGACCTGGGACCGAACATCCGTGCCGGTGCACACTATACGCAGTTCCTTGTTTATGATTTCGACGGCGACGGACGTGCCGAACTCATTTGCAAGACGGCTCCCTGGTCGAAGGACGGAAAGGGGAATTATGTGTCAGCCGCCGCCACCGACAACACCATTAAAAGCCAGACGAAGAACACGCAGAGCTATCGCAATGGCAACGGATATGTGCTCGAAGGCCCCGAATTTCTCACCGTGTTCAGCGGTGCCGACGGCCATGCCATCCACACCACTTGGTATAATCCCGACCGCGCCTTCGGCATCAATGCCAAGAATATGTCGCCGGCCTATACCAGCAGTTGGGGCGACAGCTACGGCGGACGCGGCGACCGCTTTCTGGCTGCCGTGGCCTATCTCGACGGCATGAAGCCCTCGGCTGTGTTCTGCCGCGGCTACTACACCCAGGCTTTTGTGTGGGCCGTCGATTTCAACGGCACTGAGCTTGTTCACCGCTGGCTCCATGCCTCCACCAGCAAGACGAAGGTGGAGCACTACGACGCCAACTGGACCAAAACCACGAGGAACTACAACAGCAGTCCGGCCAACGAAGGCCGCCACACCCTCTATGGCAATGGCAACCACAACCTGACCATCGGCGACGTTGACGGCGACGGATGCGATGAAATCATCTGGGGTTCGGGAGCCGTTGATAACGACGGAAAACTGCTCTATAGCGTGGGATTCGGCCACGGCGATGCCATCCACATGGGAACCTTCAACCCCGACAGGCCCGGCCTTCAGGTGTTCGACATCCATGAGGACAAGGGCACCTACGCCTGGGACCTCCACGATGCAGCCACCGGCGAGATTATCTTCAAGGGCGGACCCGAGGGCGTTGACAACGGACGCGGCATTTGTGCACACCTCTTGCCGGGCGTTGACGAGGCCGTGTTCTCGTCTTCAAAGCAAAGGCAACAATATTCGGCGGCCACCGGACAAATGGTCACCTCAACCAGTGCAAGCCTTAACTTCCGCGTTTATTGGGACGACGACCTGCAGGAAGAGCTGGCCGACGGCGGTTACGATAGCAATTACACCATCTCAAAGTTCAAGACCACCTCAACACTTTCTACCATTGCCACCCTTTCCGGCAGTAGTTGCAACACCACGAAGGCCACGCCCAACCTGCTGGCCGACCTGTTCGGCGACTGGCGCGAGGAGGTCATCCTTCACGACGACGACAACCTTTATGTCCATATATCAACGACCTTGACCGACTATGTTGTTCCCGCATTGCTCACCGACCACATCTACCGCATGGCCGTGGCATGGCAACAGACCGCCTATAACCAGCCGCCCCACCTGGGATATTTCCTTCCCGACAAGGCCTATTTGGTGACAGAGCCCGACGAAACACTGTTGCCCGACGACTATGTGCAGCAGTTTGAGGAAGAGGAAGTTGCAATTACATGGGTGCTCAGCAACGGCACCATCGACGAGGAACCCGAAATCATTTCCGTGGTGCCCGAAGCCATTGCTGCCACCTCCATCACCCACGGCTCGTTGCTCGAAGTGAGCGGACAGGGCGTGAACCAGTCGTCGGTAGAAGCCAGCAAGTACCAGACCAAGTTCAAGTCGTTGCAAAAAATCTCCACGCCCACCAACGACCAGGCCATTTTGTTCACCGTGGAACCGGCAGAAGGCTTTAAGTTCAAGCCCACTTCGGTAAAACTCACCTCTACGCGCTATGGCACCAACGGCGGATATTTCAATGTGGGATGGCTCTCCGAAGCCGGTGAAACTACGCTGAAAAGCGAGGTCCACCCCTTGCGCAACAACGACTATACCGACAACGGTTCCACGGTAAGCCAGAAACCCTATTACAACACTTACAACATGTCGGTGAGCGATGTCTATAGGAAAGGAAACGGCGCCTTGCGCATCAGCATCTACAACCTTGATGTCAACAAGGAGTTGGGTTTCTGCAATGTCATCATCAGGGGAAAGGTGCGCAAGCCCGTCGTGCCCGAGCCCGAAACGCCCACTGCCATCCTCGACATTTCCAACCGCCCCACCGACCATTCCACCTATAATATATATGGTCAGCGGGTTGACAATCTGCAATCGCTTCCCACCGGCATCTATATCAAGAATGGCCGGAAAGTATTGAAAAAATAAAAAAAACACCATACAAACTATGAAGAAAACCATTATTTTATGCCTTTTGGCAGCAATGTCCACGGTGGCGTCGGCTCAGGTTCCCGCCTTTCCCGGTGCCGAGGGTTTCGGCCGCTTCACCACCGGTGGCCGCGGAAAAGCCGTCGTTCACGTCACCAACCTCAATGACAACGGCACCGGTTCCCTGCGCTGGGCTTTGTCGCAAGGCAGTGGAGGCCGCACCATTGTCTTCGACGTGGGCGGAACCATTGAACTTAATTCCGACCTCATCATCCCCGCCAACACCACCATTGCCGGCCAGACGGCCCCTCAGCCCGGCATCACGCTGAGATATTACACCGTGCAGCCCTCGGGCAACAACATCATCATGCGCTATATCAGAATAAGGAGGGGAGAGGAAAAGAACGTCAACGACGGTGCCGACGCCTTCTTTGCCCGGCATTTCAACAACATCATCCTCGACCACTGCTCCTTCTCGTGGTGCATCGACGAATGTGTTTCCATGTACGACAACGTCAACACCACCGTGCAATGGTGCAGCATTTGCGAAAGCCTCAACTATAGCGGCCACTCCAAGGGTGCCCACGGCTACGGCGGCATTTGGGGCGGAAAGGGTGCCAGCTTCCACCATAACCTGCTGGCCCACCACAACAACCGCGCACCGAGGCTCAACGGCGCCCGCTATAACTGGGGCGGCTACGACAAGACGAAATATGCCAATTCCGTGCAGGCCGAGCAGGTGGATGTCCGCAACAACGTCATCTACAACTGGGGCCAGGGCAACGGTGCCTATGGCGGCATGGGCGGCTACCACAACCTTGTGGCCAATTACTACAAGGCCGGACCCGCCACGAAGAACAAGACGCGCGTCTTCCAGTGCTCGGCCAACTCGAGCAGCGACAGCAACGGTGCCCTGCCCGACGGGCTGATGGGCCGCTTCTACATCAACGGCAACTATGTCACTGCCGCCAACCAGCCGAACAACTACGACTGGTCGGGCGTCATCTTCGACGGCGGTTACAACCAGAACGGCGCACGCTGGTACTCCGACACCAACCACCTCTACGGCGATGCCGATGCCGTCTGCATGAAGCTCGACAATGCCGTGGACGCCGGCGAGGTGACCACCCACACCGCCAACATGGCCTACAACAAGGTGCTGGCATACATGGGCGCCAGCCTTTTCCGCGATGCCGAAGACACCCGCTATGTGAGCGAAACCACCAACGGCACAACCACTTACACCGGAACCTGCTCAGGCTATACCAACGACAAAGGCCAATGGGTGGCCGTCACCAAGCATTATCCCGGACTCATCGACTACGTGTCGGATGCCGGAGGTTATCACGACCCCGGAACGTCGTCGCGCCCGGCCGATTTCGACACCGACAACGACGGCATGGCCGATGACTGGGAAACGGCCAACGGCCTCAACCCCGCCGATGCCGCCGATGCCATGGCCACCACTCTCGACGGCAACGGCTTCTACAACAACTTGGAGGTATATCTCAATTCCCTCGTCGAGGACATCACAAAGGCGCAGAACCAGGATGCCAACCAGGTGGTTGACGAATATTACCCGCGCTGGACCGACCTGGAAGGCGTGGTTCACAATCCCGACAGCCCCCAACCCGAAGTTGTGGAGCCTCAGGAACAGGTGGAAGAGCTCTTTGTGCTCAATGCCACCACCTGCACCGCCACGTCGGGACAGGCCGTGCCCTGGACGTTCACCAACGGTTTCCAGATGACTTCCACCAATTCCAGCCGCAACTATGCCACCGGCAACAACAACACCATCAAGTACAGCAAGAACTACCAGTACATCATCGTGGTGCCCGAGGGCCATCATGTCGATGCCGTGAAGTTCAAGGGCTACAGCAACGACAGCAACATCGACGTTTACCTGAGCGAAGTCAACGGCACCAGTTTCAGCAACACCACCTACCAGTTCCCGCGTGGCAAGGGCTCGTCGTGGGCCGAGCATACCGTTGAACTGGGCGCTCCCGTGAGCAACGAGGTGTCGTTCACCATCAACAATGCGCAGGCCTGCCTCGACATCACCGTGGTGGAACGCACGTCGGTGGCCCCGCAAGGTGAGGCAACCTCCATCCGCGATGCCGCCATGCGCCCGTCGTCCCGTCAGGAATCCATCTACAACCTTCAGGGCCAGCACGTTAAGAATGCCGGAAAGGGCATCTATGTGGTGAACGGAAAGAAAGTCATAGTGAAATAATCCTTTTCTTCTGATATGAAAAAAAGTATCGTTACGGTCCTGCTGAGCGCCGTTTCGCTTGTTGCCACCGCCCAGGCCAACCAGTCGCTTCCGCCGTTGGTGCATCCACCGCTCGGTGTGAGCGCCGCCTCTGCCGACAGTGCCATTTGCCTGCGCCACATCGGTCAGAAGCAGAATTTCGGCGGCAGTGCCTCCACCTACGACGTGGACATCAACAGCCCGAAGTCCATCAACATCCACCCCGACGGCCACAAGTACTACGTCAACTCGCTCGAGGGCTGCACCACCATCAGCTACGATTTCGCCACGAACCAGAAGCTGAAGGTCATCCGCCACCGCTTCGAGGAGGGCCGCGACGATGCTTTGTGGGCCCCGCCTTCCGGCCTTTATCCCTGGCGCCATTATAGCGAGCACCTCAACACCTTCTATGGCAAGCCCGTAGAAAGCACGTTCTCGCACAACGGCCGCTACCTCTGGGTGCCCTATTACCGCCGCACCTTCGACATCAACGCGCAGGACCCGTCGGCGGTGGCCGTCATCGACACCGAGGCCGACTCCATTGTGCGCATGTTTGAAACAGGCCCGTTGCCAAAGATGATTACCACGTCGCCCGACGGCAACACGGTGGCCATCTCCCATTGGGGCAACAACACGGTTGGCCTGCTCGACATCTCCTCCCCCACCCCGTCGGAATGGCGCCACACGCAGGTGCTCACCGTGGACTATGAGCTGAAGCTCGACTTCCCGCTCGACAAGTCGGTGGACCGCGACAACGGCAGCGGCTATGCCCTCCGCGGCACCGTGTTCACCCCCGACGGCCGCTATCTCCTGGTGGGCTGCATGGGCGGTGGCGGCGGCATTGCCGTCATCGACATTCCCTCGAAGAAATACCTTGGCCGTGTGTTGGGCATGATGCCCAACGTGCGCCATTTGGTCATTGCCAACGGCTGGCTCTACCTGAGCATCAACAAGGGCGGCGTGGTGCAGCGCATCCGCCTCGACGCGTTTATGAAGGCGGCCACCACCATGAAGGGCAAATCGGTGAACGTCAGCGGCTGGCAGAGCGCCAAGGTGGGTGCCGGCGCGCGCACCATCTGCATCTCGCCCGACGGTCGGTATGTGTTTGCTGCCTGCAACATGGTGAGCGAAATCTACGTCGTTGACACCGAGACCATGAAGGCCGTGTGCCATGTCCCCGTTGACTCCTATCCCGTGGGCATGGACCTCTCGAGCGACGGGCGCTATGTTTTTGTAACCTCCCAGGGCCGCGGCACCCAGGGCGGCAATGCCGTCAACATCTACGAGGTGGTGTATAAGCAGCAGCCCACGAAGCGCCATTGTGCCGCCTGCGGTGCCGAGCGCCACGACGGCGACACGCGGTGCCAGAAATGCGGCGTGGTCTTCGGCGGTGCCTACGCTCAGGCCGACAGCCTCGACAGCGAAGCCGTTCCCCCATCACCCGAAAACACCCCCGCCCTCAGCCTTGCCTGGCTGGGCGGGGGTGTTCTCCTTCTTGGCGCTGGAATAGCTTTTTTCTTTTTTAGGCCTAGGAAAGCCTAGGAAGTCCTAGGAAATCCTAGGAAAACCTAGAATTATTTAAAGATATACTCCTTTATTCCCCCTTTGTTGTTTTTCTCAAAGAGCTTCCGCATGGCGCTTCTTAGCACATTGCGTTTCTGGCGCTCGGCGGCGGTGAGAAGGCTGTCGGGCTCGTCGATGGGCAAGATGCGGTATTGGTGTTTTCCACCGCTGTCGGCGGGGCGGCTCACCCAGTAGATGGTGTATCCGCAATCGCTCAGTTCAGCCTTTTCCTCCCCTTTTTTCGTCAGTTCCATGCGTACCATATAGCCGCCGTAGGTGTTGGGCTTCGCCTGGTTGCTGATGACGTTTCCCAAGGAATAGGCCACCAGGTTCTTCCCCCCGTTGAGCAGTTCCAGGGGCTGCGCCACGTGCGGGTGCCCCCCTATGACGTGGTCCACGCCTTGTGCCAGCAGCCAGTCGGCCATCTGCCGTTGCTCTTTCGACGGCAGCACCTGGTATTCAATGCCCCAGTGGGGAATGGCCACGATGACGTCGGGGTTCATCCGCAGCGCCTTCTCTATGTCTTCGGCTATTTGAAGCGTGTCCATGTAGTTCACCACGTTGGGTTCCTTCACCTTTAGCCCGTTGGTGCCGTAGGTGAAGTTGAGCAGCACCACGCGAATGCCGTTTTGTTCGAGCAAGAACGGATAGTGCCGTTGCCGTTGCTGAATGTTGACGTAGGTGCCCAGGTGCGGCACATGGAGCGAGTCCATCACGGCAATGGTGCGCTCCAGTCCCCGCTGGTAGCTGTCCAGGCAGTGGTTGTTGGCCGTCAGCATGATGTCGAAGCCGGCCCCGACGCACGCCTTCAGATAGTCGTCGGGGGCGCTGAACTGCGGATAGCCCCTGTACGGCGGTCCGCCCAGTGTCACCTCGAAGTTGGCGATGGCCACGTCGGCCCGTTCTATCTCCGCCTTCACGCGGCTGAAACATTCGTCGTAGTTGTAGGTGCCGTCGGCACGTTTCGCCGCGCGTATCTGCGGCTCGTGCTGCATCAGGTCGCCGGCGATGAGCAGGCTCAGGTGGTGCTCCTGTGCCACGGCCGTGGTGTCTTCGGCCGGGGTGGTGCCCTGCTGACCGCCGTTGTTGCACGACAGGGCGGCCAGCGCCAGCGTGCAGCAGGCAAGGGTGGTGAAGATTTTTTTCATGATTCGTTTTGCTGGTTTCGTTATTTGGGGTGTAAAGGTAAGCAAAAACCTTGAAACCTGCAAATTTTTCTTCTTGGCCAACCCGAAAAAAACGCCCTCCGTCAGGTGGATAACCAGGGGGTGAGAATTTATGAAAAATCTTGACAAAATCGCCCGATTTTCGCTCTTTTTGTAACATATTGATTTTCAATAACTTGAAAATATCGCCAAGTTTGACCGCAAATTTCGGGGAGAGATTTGCAAGATCTCTCCTTGAAATCTTCAAGATTTCTCCTTGAAATTTGCGGTCAAACCTTCTTCGTTTGATGAAAAATATTGACAAATTTTTCCTCGTTCCCCCTCCCCCGTTCTTTTGCCGATGCCGCTCGGCTTTAAAGATTTTTTAGAAATTCTCGCATAAATAATTGGCCATGTCAGAAAAAAGCCGTACTTTTGCATTGCATTAGGTTTGCGTGAGCAATTAATAGGGAATGGGGTGAAAATCCCCGACTGTCCCGCAGCTGTGAGCTCCTTTTGCGTGCGGTTCATGAATGCCACTGATATTATTGGGAAGGCGGACCGCACGGAGCGCAGTCAGAAGACCTGCCTGGTGTGTTGCGACCAGCCGCCCCGCCATCCTTCATGGGTGCAAGGGCGACGGCTTTTGCGGCAACTAACCTTTTCCGCCCTCTGGGATTGGGGCCGAAAGAACCTTCTAACGTCATGTGTCTTTCCCTCTGGAGACCATTTTTCCTTCTGCTGGCATGCCTTTCCGCGTGCCGCCTGCAGGCCCAGCAAAGCCGTTTCGACAGCGTGCAGCATGTGGCCGAGGTCGTTGTGCTTCAGCAGCTTACCTATCGCGAGGTCATCCCCTCGCAGGTGCTCAAGGGCGACGCCCTCCACCGCGTGGCCTCGTTGTCGGTGGCCGATGCCCTGCGCTATTTCTCCGGCGTGCAGCTCAAGGACTACGGCGGCGTGGGCGGACTGAAGACCGTCAACGTGCGCTCCATGGGCAGCCACCATGTGGGCGTCTATTACGACGGCATAGAGCTTGGGAATGCTCAGAACGGCGTGGTCGATTTGGGGCAGTTCTCGCTCGACAACGTGGAGGAGGTGTCGCTCTATAACGGCCAGAAAAGTGCCATCTTCCAGCCCGCCGCCGAGTTCGGCAATGCCGGCTCGGTGTATATCCGCACCCGCAGGCCCAAGTTCCAGGAGGGCGAGCACCGCCACCTGCGCTTCACCGTGAAAGGAGCATCGGCCGACACCTGGCGCGTGGCGGGGCTGTGGGAAGAGCGCCTCAACGACCATCTGTTCTCGTCGCTCAATGCCGAGGCCCTCACCTCGTCGGGCCGCTACGAGTTCCGTTACCGCCGCAAGAACCAAGACGGCACGGTGGCCTACGACACCACGGCCACGCGCCACAACGGCGACATACAGGCCCTGCGCATGGAGGCCAACCTGCACGGCCTGTTCGACCAGGGCGGATGGCACCTGAAGGGCTACACCTACCATTCGCACCGAGGCATTCCCGGCGCCATCGTCAGCAACGTGTGGCGGCGCGGAGAGCGGCAGGCCGACCACAACAGCTTCGTGCAGGCCTCGGCCCAGAAAGCCTGGAACCCGCAATTCTCCAGCCGCTGGCTGGCCAAGTACGCCTACTACAGCACCCATTACGTCAACAACGACTACACCACGCAGCGCGTCGATAACCTCTACCACCAGCAGGAGGCCTATTTTTCCACGTCGAATGTCTATGAAATGCTGCCCGGGTGGAGCGCCTCGGCCAGCTACGATTTCCGTTTCAACACCCTGCGCGCCGACATTCCGCGCTTCGCCTATCCCCACCGTTTCAGCAACCAGCTCAGCGTGGCCACCGCCTACAACCATCCCCTTTTCAGCGTTCAGGCCTCGCTGCTGGGCACGTCGGTGAAAGACCATACGCGCACACTTGCCGACAAGCCGTCGGTGCAGACGCTCACCCCCGCCTTCTTCGTGAATTGTTCGCCGCTGGGCGACGTGCCTTTCACCTTGCGTGCCTATGCCAAGAAGAGTTTCCGCATGCCCACCTTCAACGACCTTTTCTACACCAACGTGGGCAACGCCATGCTGAAGCCCGAAAGCGCCATTCAATATAACGTGGGTGCAACCTTCGAGTGGGGCGGATTGAGGCAGTTCCGAAACACCGGCCGCATGTCGGGCGGCGTGCAGGGAAAAGTAAGCCTCGACGCCTACTACAACACCGTTCACGACAAGATTGTGGCCTATCCCAAGGGCCAGCAATTCCGATGGACCATGCTCAACCTGGGCCGCGTACACATCAAGGGCGTGGATGCCGAGGCGCAGGTCATACTTCCCATTATCAGGAATTGGGGCCTCAACGTCAGGGCGCAATACACCTACCAGGACGCCCGCGACGTGACCGACGCCCGCGACACCTACTACAACGACCAGATACCATACGTGCCCTGGCACAGCGGCTCCGTCATAGTGGGGCTCACCCACAAGCGGTGGACCATCGACTATAGTTTCATCTATGTGGGCGAACGCTACAACCAGCAGGAGAACACCAAGTATAACTACATGCAGCCGTGGTACACCAACGACCTGCACGCCAGCTACAGCTTCCAATGGGGCGGCGTGCGCTGCCGGCTGACGGGCGAGGTGAACAACCTGCTCAGCCAGGACTATGACGTCATTCTCAACTATCCCATGCCCAAACGCAACTATGCGCTTGCGCTGAGCGTGGAGCTTTAAACCTATAAGCCCTATAAGTTCAGAAAAAAAATGAAGAAAAGCCGCTTTTTGTTGCCACTCCTGCTGATGGCCCTGCTTCAGTTCTCATGCCGCACCGACGATGAAATCATCTACAGCGAGCAGGAGACATTGCCCGACACGGTGAAGACCGACACCATCGTGCCGCCAGCCGAGCGTTGGCAACCCGTGGGCATGTATGTGCTTTGCGAGGGAAACATGGGCAGCAACAAATGCACGCTCGACTACCTCGACCTCAGTGTCAACCCGCCCGTCTATAACCGCAACATCTATAGCGAGCGCAACCCGCAGGCCGTCAAGGAACTGGGCGACGTGGGCAACGACGTGGAAATCTACGGAAGCCGCCTGTGGATGGTCATCAACTGCTCGAACAAGGTGGAGGTGGCCACCGCCGACGATTGCCGACGACTGGGAAAAATCGACATCGCCAATTGCCGGTCGCTGGCCTTCCACGACGGCTACGCCTACGTCAGTTCCTTCTACGGCCCGCTCCTCGACCCCGAGGACCTGGAGGTGGGAACCATCTTCAAAATCGACACCTTGACGCTTCAGAAGGTGGACTCCGTGTTCGTGGGCTGGCAGCCCGAGGAGATGGCCGTGGTGGACGGAAAGCTCTATGTGGCCAACAGCGGCGGCTATCGCGACCCCGACTATGACCATACGCTGAGCATCATCGACCTGGAAACGTTCCGCGAGGAGCGGCGCATGGACATCGGCCTGAACCCCCACCGCGTGAGGGCCGACCGACAGGGAAAACTTTGGGTGACCACGCGCGGCGACTACTACACCATTCCGCCGCGGCTCTATTGCCTGAAGCCCGATGAGAAGGGAAACATGCAGGTTGACAACGTCATGGACCTGGCCGTGAGCGACCTCTGCATCGTGGGCGACTCTCTCTATTTCTATGGCTCCCAGTGGAGCGAAATCACCATGAGCAACACCGTGGGCTACGGCATTATCAACACCTTGACGCAAGAGCTCCACGATGCTCCCTTCGCCTCGCAATTGCCTCGCATACAAATGCCCTACGCCATCATGGTCCACCCCGACACGCGCGATGTCTTCCTCATGGATGCCAAGAACTATGTGTCGAGCGGCGAACTGTTCTGCCTCTCGCCCGACGGCGTCTTGAAATGGAGCGTGAAGACGGGCGACATTCCCGGACATGCCTGCTTCCTCATGCGCCGGACCGAAGAATAATAATATTTCCACATCCCCCATAAACCCCAATCAACCCCATTATGAGAAAACCATTTCTTATCATTCTTGCCGCGCTTTTCCTCACTCCGGCCCTGGCCCAGACCGAGGGCTACAGCCATGAAATACAGGCCGTTGACGAGTATGTGCCCGCCCCGGGGCAGTTTATCAATACCATGCCGCCCTATGAGGAGGGCGACGATGCCGCCACGATGGCGCAGAAGTGTACCGCCTATCTGGCCTCGCCCGACCCTACAGAGCGCGGAACGGTGTGCCTGGGTGCCTACGGCGGTTACCTTACCTTCCACTTCGACCACCCCGTGGCCAATGTTCCGGGCGAGCGCGACTTTGCCATCTTCGGCAACAGCATGCAAACGCAAATGTACAAACCAGAGGTTGTGTGGGGAGGCAGCGCTGAGCCAGGCATCGTGATGGTCAGCCAGGACACCAACCGCAATGGCCTGCCCGACGATGAGTGGTTTGAGCTATCGGGCAGTGCCGACACCGACAGTATCGACGCCCTCGACCCGTCGCTCGACTGGGAGCTCCGACTTATCTACAACTACGAAATCACCTATACGCGCGACGGAGACCTGAATGCCGTGCCCTGGTACGACAACCAAGGTCAGCAGGGCGAAGTGCCCCGCAACACCTATCACGAACAGGAATACTGGCCCCTGTGGATGGCGCAGGAGGAACTTACCTTCCAAGGAACGCGCCTGCCGAAAAACGCCTGGTTTTTTGAAAAAAACAAATACAACAAGCAGTGGATACTCATGTTTCTCGACCACGGATATGCCGACAACCGGCAGAACATTGATACGCTGGGCTGCGCCTTCGACCTGTCGTGGGCTGTGGTGCCTCAGACGCGCCAGCCCGTAACAATCACCCACGCCGACTTCATCCGCGTCTATACCGCCATGAACCAGGAGGCGGGGAGTCTCGGCGAAACCAGTACCGAGGTGGCAGGGGCCATCGACCTGCACCTGGAAGCGTCGATAGAGGCCATGAACAGCTACGACGGCCAGCCCACCATCATCCGCTCTGCCGAAACCCCACAGCAGCCGAAGGTGCTCTACCAAATGGGAACGCTGAAGATAGTGAGGACGGCGGACGGAACAGTGAAAAAAGTGCTGCTCAACAAAGACAAAAGATAGAAACGAGAAAATTTCAAAATACACTAATATTTTTTTAACGTAAAACAAAAAGCTTATGAAACACAAATCATTCATCCGACATCTGTGGATGTTGTTGGTGTTGCTATTGGCCGTTCCCCTCGGGGCATGGGCCGACAGGGATGTCAACCAGCTACAGTTCGGAAAACAGACCATTGAGGTGGCTGACAATGAAGTCATTACGTTCTACGATTGGAAAGGAACGGACGACATCAGCTCGAGCTCCTCGAACAATGCGCACTCGCTGACCGTGTTCACTCCGGCCACGGAGGGAAAGTCCATTGAGATTACTTTCGAGTACTGCGACATTGCCAACGACGGCAACAGCTGGCCCGGAAGGGTGTATGTTTACAGCGGCAATCCCTGTGCCGACGACTCCTTCAGCTGGGCAACCGGCACAGGGGGTGTGAATGCCTCGACCACCATGCCCGACGGCAATGTGCTGGCCACGATGGACGGCTCATTCAACGACGTGACCTACACCTCGGAAAGTGCCGACGGTGCACTTTCCATTGGCGTGCTCTGGAGATACGCCAAAGAAAGTAAGGGATGGAAAGCCACGGTGAGATCCGTGAAGCTGGAAAACATGACCGTGACCGGCGCAGGCAGCCATTACAACGACGTGGTGAACCCGCCATCGTCGAAGCAGAATGTTGTGCTGGCCAGTGCCTACGTCACCGCCGAAGGCGTGATGAACCCCGACCACGTGACGGCCATCGCCTTCCAAATGCTTCAGAACGAAAGCGCCATGAACCCCACGGCGCTGAAACTCTTCAATGGCGACAAACTGGTGGACGCCACCGTGTCGGCTGACGGCGAGAACTATGTTTTCACCCTCGACGAAGCCCTCTCCAGCGGCATCACCAACTTTACCGTGAAGGGCGACTTCCTCGGAACGGCTGCCATCGGGGCCGTGGTGGAAGTGGCCATTACAAAGATTACGACCACCGGCCTGCCCGATGGCATTACGCCGTTCACCGCCGGCACCTCCGTGCCCGTGGAGAACCCTGCACTGGTGTTGATGACCAGTGAGCCGCAAACCATTACCGTTAGCGAAACACCCCTGCAGTTCTTCGATGCCGGAGGTGTTGACGGCACCATCAAGGGCACAGCCAGCGGACAGGTGACCTTCCTTCCGGGCGTGAGCGGAAAGAAAGTGATGGTTGACTTCTCGACCATCACCATCAACAACGGCTCCCAGTATTTCCAGGTGCTGAAAATCTATAACGGCACCGAGCCGCTGGCCGCCAACCTCATTGCCGAGAAGCGAAGCGGTGAAAGCGGCATTGTGCGCTCCACCTCCTCCGACGGCGCACTGACCATCGTGCTTGAGGCCGCCCAGCAAACCTACGACTATGCCGGTTGGGAAGCCATGGTGAGCCTCTTTACTCCGCAACCCATGGACTTTGACAACGTTGCCACAAGTGCCGCCTCCACCGAGACGGTGTGCGCCGGCGACGTGAACCAGGAAATGCTTTCGGTCAACGTGACGGCCGTGAACACCGAGCCCGCCATGCAGGTGACGAAGATGTCGTTCTCCACCGGCGGCACCAATGCACTGGTGAGCCATGCCGCACTTTACTTCGGTTCTGCGAAGGTGGGCGAGACCGACGTCACCGCCGATGCCTTCGACATCACGCTCACCTCGCCGCAATCGCTCGTTGAGGGCAGCAACCTGTTCACCCTGAAATACGACATCAGCGAAGAGGCACTCAACGAACAGACCGTGAGCGCCAATCTCACCGCCGTGACGGCCCTGGTGAACGGTGCCGAGAAGACGCAGAGCGTGAATGCCGCCGCCGCATCGCGCGCCGTGCTGAACATCGTGTTCAGCCATCTCGACCAGGGCACGGTGACAAAGACCGTGAACGGCTCCATGGCCTTTGAGACAAAGAAGGCATCGAGCTACAGCAGCTATTGCGAGGCTGGCACCGACGACCGCGTGAACATCTTCGTGCCGAAGAACCCGGGAATGGTCTGCCAGATTGATTTCTCAGAGTTCGAGGTGCAGTATTCAAGCTACGGCACAAAGTCCACGTTCAAGATTTATGCTGGACAGGGCACCAACGGCACACTCTTGTGGGAACTCAACGACAACAGCCAGCAGAGCACGGGGCCGGGCGAAATCATCCGCTCGACAGCCGCCGACGGCGCGCTGACCATCGTGTTCAATCCCAAGTCTTCCTACTCGTATTATTATAAAGGTTGGACGGCAACGGTGTCGGAATACCTGTCGAAAAACATGGAGGTGACCGCTGTTGAGGCCACTCAGGACAATACCACCGACGCTTCCATCGGTGCCGCCAATGTGGAGCTGCTCGATGTGAACGTGGCAACCGAGGGCAACCTCAACCCGCTGTCGCTGAGCGCCATAACGCTTAACCTGAAAGGCACCGACGCCAACATCACCAAGGTGAGCCTGTGGAAGGGCGACGAAAAGCTCGGAGAGGCCGATGCCGCTACCGCGGTTACGATGAGTTTGACCGAGCCCGTGGCACTGGTGGAAGGCGACAACCACTTCATGGTGAAGGTTGACACCAATGCCGATGCCGAAGAGGGCGCTACCATCGACGCCAAGGTGGTGTCGGTGAACGTTGGCACCGAGGTTGCGGCCACCAGCGGCGACCCCGAAGGTCAGCGCACCTTGAAGAACATCCTTCTGATGACCGAAGGCAACCATGGAACCATCACCCTCGCACTGGGCAAGCAGACCATGATTTATGATGACGGAGGTCCCGAGGGCGACGGTGGCAACGGCGTAGAGGCCGTCGTCACGCTGGCACCCGCCGGCGATGCCGATTGCATCAAGCTCACCGACATGGGAATGGCCCTGAACGGCACCACCTATATTTATATATATAAAGGTGGCGAAGTGAACGACGACAACCTCATTGAAACCTTCAACGGCACTTTGGCAAAGTTCAAGAAGATTGTGAGCGACGCCGACTTCGATGGCGGAAAACTCACCATCAAGGCCGTGATAAAAGGCGCCTACACAACGAAGAACTTCGCCATCAAGGCCGAAGGTTACAAGAAATCGGCGGTGGCCATTGCCAGCGTTACGACCGAGGACATCAGCGGCAACAAAGTGCTGAAAGGCCAGACCGACGTGAAGATGCTCAAGGTGGAGGTGAATGCCACCGGCGACCTTGGAAGCCTCGACATCACCGCCTTCAACCTGGAAAGCGTTGACAACAGCGCCCTGAGCGCCACACACATCTACCAGACCGGCACCACCACGACCTTCTCGGCCAACGAGGAGTTCAACGGCACTTACACCATCACCGACGAAGGCACCTACTACTTCTGGGTGACGGCCGACGTGAAGAGCGATGCCGACGTTGACGTCGATGCCGACCTCTACCTCACCGACATCACCGCCGGCGGTCAGCAGATAATGGTTGACGAGCCCGCCGTGGCCGTCATTACAACGGCAAGCGGAGCCAAAGGCACCTACACCGTGGGAACCGGTGCCATCTTTGCCACCATCCAGGACGCCATCGACGACATTGTGCCGCTCGGAATAGAAGGCCCCGTGACCATCAAGATCAAGGCCGGCAACTACAACGAAAAGGTGCGCATTCCCTATATCCCGGGAATGGGAAGCGTCAACACCCTCACCCTCGAGAGTGAGAGCGGCGAGCGCGACGTGAAGATTTTCCACGACCAGTACAGCTCCAGCGGTTACAGCGAAGACCAGCATAAGAAAGACCACGGCGTGGTGACCATCTACGAGGCCAGCTACGTCACGCTGAAGAACCTGGAAATCACCACCGAGGACTACACCGGCTACAAGGCCCTGGTCATGGTGAAAGACGGTAGCCGCCATGTCACCATCGATAACTGCTACCTCCACGCCGCCATCTACGGTTCCAACAACGGCGACGCCCTGGCGTTGGTGAACCATACCATTATTGATGAAGAGAACAAGAACAACGATTATCTCACCGTGAGGAACTGCCTGCTCGAAGGCGGAAAATACGGCGTCACCATGGGTGGCACCAACTATGTGGCCCTGCCGAAAGAAGTGGGTGGTGTCGTTGAAGGCAACACCTTCAAGAACAACGGCCGCTTCATGATGTATGCCTACGATGAGCTTGGTTTGAAAATCCGCAACAACACCTTCATCATCGACAATAGCGACGTCAATCTCAGCAATGGTGTCATTGATATAAATGTGCGTGATGAGTATGCCGAAAGCATCGAGATAACAGGCAACGTGTTAAACCTCTCGCCCTCAACAACCAGCACGGGCATCTATGTCCGCCAGATGGAAGCCTCGGAATCGGCCCGCGCCATCATTGCCAACAATGTGGTCAACATGGCATCGGCCAATGCTTCCTGCTCACCGTTCAAGATTTCCAGTGGCAAGGTGAAGAATATGGATGTGGCACACAACACCTTCCGCATGACCGGAAGCGCGGGCGGAGCCGCTTTCTGGGCGAACAGCACCCTGTCCGACGGCTATGGCAACGTGAACGTGGTGAACAACATCATCCAGAACGAAACCAGCGGCTATGCCGTCAACCTCTATAACGACGGCAACCTGGGCACCGACAAGTTCAACTTCCAGAACAACGTGTTCTACACCGCCGGCTCCACATTCTTCCGCGCCGCCTCCGGCACCACGGGCGACTTCGACCGGTTTATGCAAAGAACCGGTGCCACCGGCTGCATCAACGCACAGGTGGAATTCCAGAGCGACGACATCCTCATGCCGGCCAACACCCTTGAGGGCCAGTTGCTCACCGCACAGCCCTTGAGCTATGTCACCACCGACGTCACCGGACAGGAGCGTCCCAGTGAAAACATCACCATCGGCGCCTACGAGTATGCCGCCGACGCCGTTCCCACGATGGCCGACGGTTATCCCAAGGCCGCACAGGTGACCTACGAAAGCGCCAACATCCTTGTGAAGGCCGACCAGATGGGCAAGGCATTCGTCCTTGTGAAGAAACAGGCCGACGAGGCTCCCACCGCCAACGAGGTGCTCGCCTCTGAGCTCACCGTCACCTTCTCGGCAGATACCGAGGCACAGGTGAGCCTTACCGAACTGCAGGCCGAAACCGCCTACACCGCCTATGTGCTCCTGCAGAGTGCCGGCGGGCTGAACGGCGAAATCTCGCAAGTGCAGTTCACCACCGAGGCCGCGCCAATCGTATATCCCGACCCGACTTGCATGATTACCGACGAAGACCTTACTCCCTATGAGGAGGACGACGAAATCATCATCAGCCAGGGCGAGACGGCATCGGTCTATGGACTCATCGGCGACGGCACCGCTCCCTTCACGGCCAAGTGGATGAACAGCAAGCACGAGGTCATCGTCGAGAAGGAGTTCGACGACCTGGAAACAGCTGCCTCCACGCTCGTCAAGGCCAACGTGGGCACCACGGGCGACTACATCTTCGAGGTAGTTGACGCCAACGACCGCGTGGCATCAGCCACCATCCGCGTCATTGCACGCGGCGACATGGAGGTGGCCACCTTCGAGAACCTCTGGACCGACCCCGAGGACGGCTTCTGGATGGGCAACTTCGCCAAGGGCTACGAAGGCTCCACCTTCCTCAGCGGAACGTTCAGCTTCGCCAACATGGCCGATACCTGGGGCGACATTGTCTATTGGGGCAACTTCGCCTACAGCCAGTCCACCGACAACACCTTCACCGGTGACATCACCACCGAGCAGTTCAACTCCATCACCGGCGGAGGCGTGGACGGCTCGCAGACCTTCATGGTGGCCAACTCGCTCTATTATGGCGGAACCATCGACGTGCTGAACAACACCGACGGCGCCGTCATTCCGGGTTGCTACCTCACCAACAGCGCCTACACGGTGGATGCCTTCCTCAACGGCGACGGCATGTCAACCGAGGACGGCACCGCCAACGGCAAGCCGACGGGAAGCATAGGCTTCAAGACCGGCGACTGGTACAAGATTACCATCATTGCCGACAACGGCAACCAGAAGGAGGTCTATCTGGCCGACTACACCAATGCCGACACCGACGAGCAATACTACCTCGACACCTGGCAGTGGGTGGACCTCAGCGACCTGGGCACCGTGAAGAGCCTGAGCTTCAACTATGAGTCGTCGCGCAACAACAACTATGGCATTACCACGCCCGCATACTTCTGCATGGACAACCTGGGTGCTGAATGTCCGTGGGTGGAGGTGAACCACACCTTCCTCGACGATGCTCGCACACTGTCGCTCAGCGGGGTCTTTGAGCAGCAGGACACCAAGGGTGCCGTGGTTTATAACATAGTGGAAACGCTGCCCGCCGAAATGGCCGGCAAGGTGTCGGTGGCCGATGGCCAGCTCACCTTCAACGGTGCCGACGGCGAGGAGTGCGAGGTGTTCATCACTTGCACTCAGCGCGGAAAGACGCAGTATGCCCACATGCACATTGCCGTTGACAACGGCATTGCCACCGCCATCGACCGCCTTGGCAACGAGGCCCAGACGGGTGCCATTTACGGCATCGACGGCAAGGTGCTCACTCGCGGCGCCAGCCAGAAGGGCATCCGCATCATCCGCCAGAGCGACGGAACAGTGCGCAAAGTGGTGAAGTAGAAACTATAGGTTTTATAGATTCTATAAAGCTCTATAGAAATAAAGGCCGTGCCTTCCGCCACCTGGCGGAAGGCACGGTTGCATTATGGCGGGCACGGGCTGCTTACAAATTGTAACCTCCGGCTTGTGATTACCCCCGATGTTTGGTAAAAAATCTTTACAAAATACATAATTTTTCCTCCTTTTGGTAACTGCTTGATTATCAATAGGTTTAAAAATGCCCGAAGTTTGACCGCAAATTTCGGGGAGAAATCTTCAAAATCTCTCCCCTCAATCTTCAAGATCTCTCCTCGAAATTTGCGGTCAAACTCCTCGGGATAGGCAATGCGCCTTGAAAAATCTTTACAAAATAATTGTAAGGAAGGAATAAAAAAAGGGCGTAGGGTTGGTGTCGGTGATGCCTGAAAACGGCCTTGGCGTGGTGGTCAGTCCAGGTTGAGCAGGCGGCGGTAGAGGGCGATGTATTGGTCGGCGTAGGTGTCGTAGCTGAAGGTCATGGCGTGGACGAATGCGGCGGTTGCGGCCTCGCCCTGGCGGTCCCATGCTTCCAGGCCCTGCTTTACCGTCGTGGCCATGTGGTCGGGGTTGAAGTCGTCCCAGAGGGAGGCATGGCCGTTGCACACCTCGGGCAGGCTGCTCAAGGCTGATGAGAACACCTTGCAGCGGTGGCGCATGGCTTCGAGCACGGGGAGGCCGAACCCTTCCAGGCGGCTGGGGAAGAGGAAGGCGTCGGCGTGGTTGTAGAGCCACCGCTTTTCCTCGTCGCTGATTTTCCCGGTGAGCACCACGCGCCCACTGCCCTCCTGGCCGATGAGCCGGCGAAGGGTGTCGGCGTAGGCAAAGTGGTCGTCGCCGCAGATGTAGAGGCGATGACGGGGAAAATGCCTCATCATGGGAATAAGCGTGTGGAAATTCTTCTTTTTGCGTATCTGGCCGATGGTGAAGAAGAACGGCTCCGACGTGGCAAAGGCCGGCTGCTTAGCGGGAGCGCCGGGGTCTTCGCCAATGCCGTTGTAGATGACCGACACGGGCCGGCCCATCAGGAAGCCGTGGCGGCGCAGGTCGTTGAGCACGAATTGCGAAATGACGGTGATGTGGTCCGAGCGCCACACGCGCCATTTCAGTTGCACGATGTGGCGCCACCGGTGCACGCCTTTTTTCTCGGTCAGGAAGTTGGCATCGTGGACGGTGAGCAATTGCACCGTGTTTTTGTCGCCGCCGCGCAGGTGATACAGTTGGTCGGTGGCGTGCCACAGGTCGATGTGCCGGTCGAGTTGCTTCAATTGCCGCCGCTTGTCCTCGCGGTCGATGTAGGTGAACTGGTTGCCCAGCGTGCCGCGGTATTGGCGCGGAAGGACGACAATGAAATGCAGGTCGGGGAAGGTGCGGCGCGATAGTTCGGCGGCATAGTGGCGGGCAATATCGCCGAATCCGCACAGGTCGGCATAGTGTGAAAAGTCAACGAGAACGGTTTTCATGGTACGAATGTTCTAAATCTACATAGTGGAAATTGTGTTGTCGCTGCTTTTCGGGCGGCGGAACGGTCATGTAGTCGCCGTATTTTCGGGTGAGGTAGGTGTGAAATTGCTCCACGCCCGCCACCTCTTCTCCCTCGAAGATGCAGGGCCGGGGCGTTCCGAGAATGGTTTTCGGCATGGCCCCGCGCCGCCCGTCGTCGTAGTCGGCCACGAGCGATGAGCGGTCGAAGTCGTATTTCCTGAGCAGCCGTGCCACCTTCTGCTGAACCTCGCCAAGCCTGTAGGCGCGTCGGCAGAGCAGGGGCACCCACGAGTCGGGTCCGTGCCCGTGCTTGTAGGGGTCGCGCACCATGAGGTAGAGCACGCGCTTGTAGTATTCGTAGCGTGCAAAATGCAGCCACCGCCTAAGCCGTCCCTGGGGCACGCCGTCGATGGGGAACACGTCGATATACAGTCCGCCCACATATCCCAGGTGCATGCGCTCAATGATGGTTGTGCTGGCGTCTTGAATCTTTGCAAAAGGCAAAGGGTAGGCGTCGTCGGTGTCGGCGCACACCATTTCCAATGGCTGGGGCAACCATTCCTTGCAATGGGCTATGAGCCGGTCGTAGTCGGGACGCGGCATGGCAATGTCGATGTCGTCGTCCCATGGTATGAAGCCCTTGTGGCGCACGGCTCCGAGCATTGTTCCCGCCCAGATATAGTAGCGCAACCCGTGCTGGCGGCACACCTCATGGGTGCGTAGCAAGATGTTGAGCGTGCGGCGGTGGACGGCTTCAATGTCGTAGTTGGCCATGACAAGAGGTCAGAAAAGTGTGGGTGGAATGAGCTCGCGGGCGTTGTTGAAATCGTCAACGGTGTCGAGCTCCATGGAGAACAGGTCGGTGGTGTCGGTAAAGGTGAACAGGTGGCCTTGGGGGATGAGCCGTTCGAAGGCCTTTTCGTAGAACACGTCAACCAGGCCCTCGCCCTCTATCATCTGCCGTAGTTCGGCATAGAGGGCGGTGCTGTAGCCGGCGTCGATTTTCTCTATGCCCACGCTTTCGCCGATGGACTGGCTGATGGGGCACGTCTTGCTGAGCGCCACCACCTGCCCTTTTTCGTTGGGCACCACCTTTATTTCCTCGTCGCCCAGTTCGTGGCGGTTGAGGGCGAGCGAGGTGCCGGGCTGTTCCGCCATGCGTGCGACGATGGCGGGGTCGAAGAGAATGTCGCTATCGAGCAGAAGGAAAGTGCGGCCTTCCACCACACTCCGCGCCAGCCAGAGCGAGAAAATGTTGTTGTTGTGCTCGTAGTCGGCGTTGTGGATGAAGTGGAAGGTCGCGGACTCTTTGTCGTAATGCGTGGTGAGGAATTGCCGGATCATCTCGGACCGGTAGCCGGTGACGACGACGATTTCCTTGATGGCGGCCTGCAAGAGGGCGTCAACGGTGCGCTCTAAAAGGGTGCGTGTGCCCACGGTGAGCAGGCATTTCGGCCGTTCGTCGGTAAGGGGGCGCAACCGCGAGGCCATGCCGGCGGCCAGTATGACTCCTATGGGTGACATGGGGGTTGATGGGCTTTTTTGGAAAAAAATCATTCCTGGGCAATGCGCAGGATGGTGTCGCAAACGGTGCGGTTTTGTTCACGGCGGCCCAACGTGATGCGCATGTGGCTGTTGATGCCCGGTTCGTTCATGAACTTCACCTTGTAGCTTTCTTCGGCAAACGCTTTTTGCAAGCGCTCTTTCAGCTCGATGGGATACTTCACGAGCACGAAGTTGGCCAGGCTCTTATAGACCAGGAAACCGGGCAGGGCGCCAAGCTCGTTGCGGTACATCTGCCGGGCCTCTTCCATCACCTTTGCTATTTCGCGGTAGTGGCCGTCGCTCTTGAGTGCGGCAATGGCCACTTCTTCGCTCAGGCGGTCGTAGCCCAAGTACATGTTGGCATAGCGGGTGAAGCGGTTCATCACCTCGCCCTGTCCCACGAAGCCGAAGCCCATGCGCAGGCCGGGCAGTCCGTAGAACTTGCTCAGCGTGCGGCAAATGATGATGTTCTCGTGCTTTTCAATGAGCGTCTTGATATAGGAGGCGTCGTTGGAGATGAACGAGGCATAGGCTTCATCAACGAGGACGACGGTTGACTGGGGCACCATTTCCACCAGCTGCTCCATCTCTTGCGGAGTGAGGGCGTTGCCCGTGGGGTTGTTGGGCGAGGCCACCAGCACGATTTTCGGGTTGATGTCGGCAATCATCTGCCTGAGGCCGTCGATGTCGTAGCTGAAGGTGTCGCCATTCTCAAAGACGGGATATTGGAGCGTGGTGCCGTCCACTTCGTCGGCAATGCTTTTGTAGTACCACCACGAGAACTTCGGAATGAGCATGGTCTTGTTGCCGCCCAGGGTGAGGAAGTAGTGTACGGCTTTCTTTAGCAGGTCCTCGGCGCCGTAGCCCAGCACAATCTGCTTTTCGTCGATGCCGTAGAGCTGGCTGAGATAGACGGAGAAGATGCTTTTCTTTCCCTCGTCGTAAATTCTTGTATAGAAACAGAATTTGCCCAGGTCGAACTGCCTGACGGCATTTTTTACTTCTTCCGACGGTTCAAAGTTGAACTCGTTGCGGTCTAGATAATTCAATTTATTTTGCATATTCTTTCAGTTTTTCGGGTGCAAAGGTACGAATAATTATTTATAATTCGTTATTCATCGTTTATAATTTGATGGGGGCCGGGGTTTTCCCGGGTTTTCCTAGGAGTTCCTAGGAGTTCCTAGGCTTTCCTAGGTCTTCCTAGGTCTTCCTAGGCTTTCCTAGGTTCTAAAGTCTTAGGGTGTCAGCGATGAACTGGCGAAGCTGGGGCAACACATGAGCCGGAGTGATGAGCCGGTATTGCTCCACGGGTGTCAGCCCCTTCGTGGGAAGAATGTCGCTGGCGCTGATGCCGCGTGCCACGATGCTGGTGGACGTGGGGAGCCATGTTTTCTTGCTGGCCAGGGGCGAGCAGATGACGAGCGACGGCTTCCCCATGGCGTGAACGATATGGCGCGTGCCGCCCTCGTTGCCGAAATAGGCGTCGCAATTGGCGGCCATGGCGGCCAGCTCCCTGGGCGATTGTGCGGTGAGGTTGATGAAAATGTTTTCGGGATTTCCCAATTGGCCGTACATTCTCCGTGCGTTCTCCTCCTCCTTGTCGGGGGCGTAGTTGAAAATGAGTTGAAGCCCGGGATATTCCTTAATAAGGTGTTTCACCGTCTGCGCCATGTATTCGTCGGGCCACGTCTTGTCGCGCAGCTTTGCCGTAACGCCCACGAGCATGACGGGCTTTGCGAAATCGATGCCTGCCTGTTCCATCTTTTGGCGGAACAGCTGTTTTTCCTCGTCGCTGATGGCCAGTGAAAGGTCGCGCTGCAGGTCCAGTTGTCCCCAGATGTCGAGCGGTGCCGCTAGGCTCAGGTTGTGGTCTATCATGTTCTCGTCGTCGCTACAAGCCTCCATGCGGTGGTTGAACACGCCCTGCGTGTAGGGCTTCCTGATGCCGATGCGCAGGGGAGTGCCCGGCGAGAAGAGCGCAAACAGCATGGTGTTGGGCGTGGAGCGCATGTCGATGATGGCATCATAGCGGGTGCTCTTCACCGTGTTGCGCACCTTCTTTATATATGTAAGGGTGTTGTGGCGCTCTTCGTCGGTAAAGGTGATGATGTTGCTGATGGCGGGATGGCCCTTGAACAACGATGCCAGCCGCTCGTTGAGCACAAAGTCGATGCGTGCATCGGGGAAACTTTTTCTGATTGTGTTGAGCAACGGTGTGGTCAATATGGCGTCGCCCATCTGGCGGAAGCGTACCACCAGGATTTTTTTCTTATTCGTGTCCATAGGATTTATAGGGTGTTTCGAGGTTGAGATAATAGAAATGGTGTTGTATCTGCCGTTCCTTGGGAGGCAGGGTCATGTAGTCGCCGTATTTCTGAGTGAGGTATTCGTGGGCATGTTCCACGCCCATGAATGTATGGCCCTGGAAGTCCATGGGTTGCGGCGTTCCGAGCAGGCTTTTGTCGATGATGCCGCGCAGGTGGTCGTCGTAGTCGAGCACCAGTCGGCATTTGTCGTAGGGGTATTTCATCATCAGCCTTTTCACTTTCTTTTGCAACCCCTCCAGCGACCAGCAGGCATGAATGAGCCTTGGTAGCCACGACCGTGGTCCGCGTCCGTGCTTGTAGGGGTCGCGGCCTCTGAAGAAGAGCAGGTGTCGCCAGAAATGGTAGCGCATGTAGTGCAACTTCTGCCGAAGCCGGCTCTCGGGCATGCCGTCGAGAGGGAACACGTCGATGTAGATGCCCTCGAGGAAGGGGAAGTCGGGCCGCTCCTGCACGGTGGTGCTGGTGTCTTCAATCTTGGCAAAAGGATACGGATATGTGGTATCGGTGTCGGCGCTGATGACGGCGTAGGGCTTTGGCAGCCATTCGCGCCAGTGGGCCATGAGCAGTTCGTAGTCGGGCCTCGGCATGCAGATGTCCATGTCGTCGTCCCAGGGAATAAACCCTTTGTGGCGCACCGCGCCGAGCATGGTGCCGGCCCACAGGTAGTAGGTCAGTCCGTGCTGAATGCAGGTTTGGTGAATGGCTTCCAGGTTGCCTAAAAGCCTTTCCTGCAATGTCTTGATATCGTAGTCGGTCTTGTTGTGTAGCCTCATTTTGGGGGCTGTTTTTCTTTTGGCCGCAAGGGTGTTGCGGCATAGGGGAAAGATGGATTCTTAATACTTGTTACCTCTTTTTGCGAGCTGTTCGTAGAGGGCCATGATTTGCCCCGCCACGTCGTTGCCTTCAAAGCGGTGGATGTATCGTTGTGCCCTTTCAATGCGTTGTTCCCTTCCGGGAGCACCTTTCAGCACCTGTGAAATGCTTTCGGCCATTCCCTGCACGTCGTCGGGGTCCACGTAGATGCTGTCGTTGCCACCGGCTTCTTCCAGGCAACTTCCGGTGCATGCCACTACGGGCAGTCCGCTTTGTATGGCCTCGATGACGGGAATGCCAAAGCCTTCATAACGAGAGGGATACACGCAGGCTTCGGCCATTTGGTAGATGGCGGGCAGGTCGGCATTGGGCACATTGTGGAGCATCATGACGCGGCCCTCCAGCCGGTTGTCGCGGGCATATTTCTGAACTTCCAGGGCGTAGGGTGTTGACCGCCCCACGATGACCAGCGATAGGTCTTCGGGCAGGCGGTGCAGGGCTTTCACGGCCAGCAGGATGTTCTTGCGCTCCTCGATGGTTCCCACGCTGACGATGTATCGCGCGGGCAGCATGTAGCGGGCGTTGACGTCCTGCAGCTTGTCTTCGCTCTCGCGCAATTTAAAGAAAGTGCTGCACGACTGGTAGATGAGTTGTATGCGTTCTGGCGGAATGCCCCCCAGGAGCATTATGTCGCGGCGCGTACACTCGCTGATGGCGATGATGCGGTCGGCCTCTTTCAATGTTCGCCGCAATTTCCATGTATAGAGTTTGGCATCGATGGGGTTGTAGTATTCGGGATGTCGCATGAAAATCAGGTCGTGGATGGTCACCACCGACGGAATGCCGCTTCTTCCGATGCCCACGGGCAGTTCGCCTGCCAAGCCGTGATAAACCTGTATGTTGTCGGCCTTCAGTTGCTTGACCATGCCGAACGTTCTCCACATCCACTTGGGCATGCTTGAGCGGGGATAGTCAAAACTTACGGCCTCGCTCTTGTTGATTTGCCGCCGCAGTTCCTCGTGGCCCTTGTCGGGGGCGTAGAGGTGGAAGTGTGTGCCCGTCGGGGCTATCTCGGCCAGGTCATTCACCAGCGTGCGGCCATAGCTGCCCAGTCCGGTGCTGTTTCTCACGATGCGTTTGGCATCGAGGCCAATGTTTAGTGCTTCGTTCATCTGTTGATGTTGTTATCATTACAATTCGCGCCGTTCATGCGCTATGGTGCGCCGGGGCCGGTTTTGTCATGCCCTGCTCCACGCGCCGCCGGTATTCCTCGCGTGTGCGCTTCCAGCGGTCGTGGGTCCATAGGTAGAATTGCGGTGCCCGCCGAATGTCGTCCTCAAGCATTTGGAAGGCTTTTTGGGTAAGCTCGTTGTCGGCAAGCTCCTTCGGATTATCGGTCATGGGAATGAATGTGCAGACATATCGCCCCCGTTCGGGCCGTTCCATTCTGACGTAGAAGGCGGCGTGGTTCATTTTCCTCACTATTCGCTCGGCTCCGGTGAACACGGGCGTTTCGTGGTGGAGGAAAGGCAGCCACAAGTGGATGTTCTCCCATTTCGGACTTTGGTCGAGGATGTATCCGAAAAGGCTCATTCGCCCCTCGCGCTTCAGCCTCACCAGGTGCCTCAGTATGTCGTTCTTGGGGATGCAGGTGCCGCCGGCGTGTTGCCTGATGTCGATGAACAGGCGGTCGAAGGCATCGTTGCGCAGGGGGTGGTAGATGAGCCCCATGACGGCGCTGCCCTGCCATCTGCTGAGCGAGAGGGCGGTGGCCGACAGGTATTCCCAGTTGCAATAGTGTCCCAGTAGTGCGGCGCAGGGCTGTCCTTTGTCGAAACAATCCTCAATGGCGGCGGCGTTGCGGAATTCTATGTGTCGCAACAATTCCTCGCGGCCGATGGTGAGTAGTTTCAATGTTTCCACAAAATAGTCGCACAACCAGTGGTAGAAGGCCTTCTCGGTGGCCTTGATGTCGCGGGCCGTTTTTTCCGGAAAGCTGGTTGAAAGGTTTCGCCGCACCACGCCCCTTCTGTATCGCACCACATAATAGACCAGTGGGAAGCACAGGTCTGAAAGGGTGTAAAGCACCCCGAAGGGCAGTTTCGACACGAGGCGGGCGAGAAACATTTAAAAGGTGAAAAGTTTAAAAGTTGAGAAATTGAAAACCATTACGATTGCATGTCGTGCAACTTCTTGTAGTATCCGTCGTGGGCCAGCAGGCCATAGTGTGTGCCGCGTTCCACGATGCGCCCTTCGTGTAGCACGCATATTTCGTCGGCATTCTTGATGGTTGACAGGCGGTGGGCAATGGCCACGGTGGTGCGCGTCTTCATCAGCCGTTCCAGGGCGTCTTGCACCAGGCGCTCGCTCTCCGTGTCGAGGGCCGAGGTGGCCTCGTCGAGAATGAGGATGGGCGGGTTCTTCAGGATGGCACGGGCAATGCTGATGCGTTGCCGTTGCCCGCCCGAGAGGCGTCCGCCGCGGTCGCCGATGTTGGTGTCGTAGCCCTGCTCCGATTGCATGATGAACTCGTGGGCGTTGGCAATGCGTGCGGCCTGTTCCACTTCCTCCTGGGTGGTGCTGTCCACGCCGAACGAGATGTTGTTGAAGAAGGTGTCGTTGAACAAAATGGCCTCCTGGTTCACGTTGCCGATGAGCTGGCGCAGGTCGTGCAGGCCGAGGTCTTTCACGTTGATGCCGTCGATGAGCACTTCGCCCTTCTGCACGTCGTAGTATCGTGGAATGAGGTCCACCAGTGTTGACTTTCCACCGCCGCTCTGCCCCACCAGTGCGATGGTCTTGCCTTTCTCAATGATGAGGTTGATGTCGCGCAGCACCCAGGTGATGGCGGCTTCCTGTTGCCCGTTGCCGTTGTCGTCGGGTGCGGCGTTGCGGTATCCGAACCACACATGCCGGAATTCTATCTGGTGCTCAAAGCTATGGATGGGCTTCGGGCGAAGAGGTTCCTTGATGTTGTTCTCGGCAAGCAGGATTTTGTCAACCCTGTCCATCGAGGCCAGGCCCTTGGGAATGTTGTAGCTGGCTTTTGAAAACTCCTTCAGCGGATTGATGATGCTATAGAGCATCACGAGGTAATAGATGAATGTCGGTCCCGACAGGGCCAGGTCGTTGAGCACCAGGGTGCCGCCGAACCATAGCACGATGACAATCATGACCGTTCCGAGGAACTCGCTCATGGGGTGCGCCATCGACTGGCGGATGTTCACCCGCATGATGTCGTTGCGGTAGGCGGAGTTCACATGGTCGAAGCGCCGGTTCATCTTTTCCTCGGCGTTGAAGGCCTTGATGATGCGCAGGCCGCCGAGCGTTTCCTCCACCTGGCCCATGGTGTCGCTCCACAAGGCCTGCGCCTTGATGCTCTTCTGCTTCAGCTTGCGGCCCACCACGCCCATGAACCATCCGAACAACGGCACAAAGAAGATGGTGAACAACGTGAGTTGCCACGAAATGATGAGCAGCGTGGTGAAATAGGCAATGATGAGGATGGGGTTCTTGAAAAGCATGTCGAGCGACGACATGATGCTCGACTCTATTTCCTGCACGTCGCCGCTCATGCGGGCAATGATGTCGCCCTTTCGCTCCTCGCTGAAGAAGCCCAGGGGCAACGACGTGATTTTCTGGTACAGTTGGTTGCGAATGTCGCGCACCACGCCGGTGCGGATGGGAATGATGGTGGCCGAGGAAAGAAAATAGGCCCCGGTCTTCAGGAACGTCATGAAGGCCAGGAACAGGCCGATGGCCAGCAGCGTGTTGGTGGCGCCCCACGAGAGCACCATGTCCTGCACAAGGCAGTTCACGTTGTTGCTCACTACCTCGGTGCAATTCTTCAAGGTCATCTCGCCCCAGGGAATCCAGTCGGTCTCGCGCATGCCGTCGCTCGTCTGGAACAAAATGTTGAGAATGGGGATGATGGCCGCAAACGAAAAGATGTTCAATATGGCCGAAAGAATGTTGAACACCACGGTGAGCACCAGGTATTTCTTGTATGGCGGCACAAACCGCCTGAGCACTTTCAGGAATTCTCTCATAGTTGTCGGGTTTCCATTTCCTTTGAAAAATTAATGGATGATGAAGCGACCGTGCGTCATAGCGCCTGCCCGGTGAGCGTGGCGCTGCTGCTGCCGGTAATCTTCACGTTGACGGTCTGGCCGATGTGGTGGCCGGTTTTGTCGAACACCACCATCTTGTTCTGGGGCGTGCGTCCGCAGAGTTGTTCGTGTGAGCGCTTGCTGAAGCCTTCCACCAGCACGGGGAACACCTTTCCCACGTCGGCGGCGTTGCGCTTGGCCGAGATGTCGGTCTGTAGCCGAATGAGCTCGTTCAGCCGCCGTATTTTCTCCTCCTCGGGCACGTCGTCGGCCAGGTGCTTGGCGGCGTAGGTGCCGGGACGTTCGGAATATTTGAACATGAACGCGCTGTCGAACTCCACCTCGCTGACCAGCGAGAGCGTTTGCCGGAAGTCGTCTTCCGTTTCTCCGCAATAGCCCACGAAGAGGTCGGTGCTCAGTCCGCAACCGGGCAGAATGGTCCTGATGGCCTCCACCTTTTGCAGGTAGTCCTCGCGCGTGTATTTGCGGTTCATCATCCGCAGGGTGCGGTTGCTCCCGCTCTGGGCGGGGAAGTGTATGTGCGGGCACAGATTGGGCTCGGCGGCCATGGCGTGAAGAATGTCCTCGCTCATGTCCTCGGGGTTGCTGGTGGTGAACCTCACGCGCAGGTCGGGCACGCGTTGCGCCACCAGGGTGAGCAGTTGTGCAAAGCTGGTGCCGCCGTCGATGGGCCGCCCCGATGGCGACAAGCCATAGCTGTTGACGTTCTGCCCCAGCAATGTCACTTCGCGGAAACCTTTCTGCGCCAGGTCGTCCACCTCGCGCAAGATGCTCTCCACGTCGCGGCTGCGCTCGCGTCCGCGCGTATAGGGCACTATGCAATAGTGGCAGAAATTGTTGCATCCGCGCATGATGCTGACGAATCCGCCAACCTTGCGGCCCATGGCCAGGCGTTGCGGAACCACGTCGCGGTAGGTCTCGGTGGTTGAGAGCTCGGTGTTGATGGCCTTCCCTCCCGCCTCGCATTGTGCAATGAGGTATGGCAACGAGAGATAAGCGTCGGGACCTGCTACCAAGTCGGCGTGATGATGGTCGATGAGGTCTTGCCCCACGCGCTCGGCCATGCAGCCCAGCACGCCCACGATGAGCTGGCGGTGGTCTTTCTGCCGCGAGCGCTTCATGGCGGCCAGCACCTCCAGGCGGTGTACAATCTTCTGCTCGGCATTGTCGCGCACCGAGCAGGTGTTGAGCAGCACCGCGTCGGCGTCCTCCGCCGCGTCGCAGGTCTCATAGCCCGCCATCTGCATCACCGAGGCCACGACTTCCGAGTCGGCCACGTTCATCTGGCAGCCGTACGTCTCAATAAAGAGTTTTTTTGTCATTTGCAAATGATAATCGCTGCAAAGATAGCGAAAAACCCCGTAAGTAACGAAAGTTTTTGGAACATTAACTAAAATAACCATACTTTACTGCATTTGTTCAACTTCTCCGGAGTTCGGGAGTTCAGGAGTTACAGGATTTCAGACATCAGTTCTGGAGGCTACCCGATTATCACCATGAATACATTTTTCTGTGTCCTTTTTCCAAATCTGCATGAATAACTCAACTTTCTCAAGTTGATGGAGTTCAGGAGTTACAGTAGTTCAGGAGTTCAGACAATACTTCCAACCTCTGCATACTGACGAAAAGGGGACCTTCAGAACTATTGTCTGAACTCCAGTAACTCCTGAACTCCTGTAACTCCAAGAAGTTGAGCGAATGCGAAACTTGAAATGAATAATTATACATATTTTGCATAATCTCTGCCTTTTTTCATGATTGCGAAACG
>JAEEGL016408402.1_pt1 | contig 87881 bp, 73 predicted proteins | sample 9134231 | NCBI WGS metagenome assembly JAEEGL01 (sample SAMN16246548, study PRJNA631951) | gut metagenome | biome: gut microbiome; feature: rumen; material: fiber-attached | host: Bos | place: Iran: Karaj | collected 2018-10 | reverse complement strand
TGGCCCAGGGAAGGCGTCAGTTTGTGTTAAATTTTTAGGATTCAATAAGGAGACATTCGCTACGCTCATCTCTTTTGTCAACTTTTCTCTATAATTTTAGTTAATTTTTGTAGTTAAGGTGTGAAAAATGCATAAAATTGTAAAAAATAATCAAAAAACACCCACTTTTTTTCGAAAAATTTTACACCTTCCCTTATATATAGAGAAATAAAAAAAAATAATTTATATGAAAAGGAAAGAGAAATTATTTGGATTTCCTTCGTTTGGATCTAGTAGAGTACCATTACACTCTAACGTATATGGAGTTGGAGGTCGTGGTGGATATTCGGCTATAGGAACAAACTTAGGGAATAGAATTTTTGATATGGATAGAAAGTCCCCTCTCCTTGGAAATGCTACTGCTTCGAATAGGTTATCTAGTTATTATGAGAAAATATCTGAGTTGAGAGGTTATCAGTTATTAGATATATCAAAATTAGCCACGAATTTCTTTGCGGACTATGTTATAAATTTTCTGGCTGATGATAGTAATGGTCAGCAGGTTATTACTATTTTGAATGAAGATGGTAGTACGAATGATCAGGTGTCGGCTAGGTTGAATGATGTTTTACTGAAGGACATAAAGATATTTGATTATATAAGGGATCATGTTCAGGACTATGTATACTATGGTGGTTACTATAGTATGTTAGGTAGTGAAGTAGATGAACAGGGGCATACTAAATTTACGATAGATGAGTTGCTTGATCCTATTGCAGTTGTAGCTAAAAAGAAGAGAGATAAAGAGGGAAAAATTACTGAGGTTTTTATAGCTAGGGGAGATGATGGTAATGTATATGAGATTCCGGCAGATGAGATTATATACATTGCGTCGAATAATCTTAGACTAGTTAATGACCTTTCTGATGACTGGAAAAAACGTGAAGAGATAGAAAAAAGGAAACCAAAAGAGGGAAAAGATGGAGGAAATAATAGAGAGAAAGTATTAAGGAAAGAATCTTATATGGCCTCCGAACCTTTATTTTATAGTTTGATCTTAAAGGTAAAGGAACTAGTTATTAAGGAATTACTTGTTTCTTTAATTTCTTTACGTGATCTTAGTTCAGTTCAAATCTTTCTCTTACAGTTTGATAAATCAGTTCCGCTTGAGGCTGCTAATGAATTGTGTGCCAGAACTACAAAGATGGCTAATAATACTAATGAGATAGCTTCATTCTTAACATCTCAGTTTGATGTTGTAAGTTTTATAGAGAATACCCTAACTAAGTCAGCCAGATTTGTACCTGACTATAATAGTACAATTGGTGGAAAGAATACAATGTTACCTCTTGATAAACTTACGGATAAATTACTTGATATAATGCAAACAATAGATCAATGCAAGAATAATGTACTTAGTCCTCTTGGTTTGCCGTCTACGTTGATGGATTCTACTAGCGGCTCGAAGTGGATGGTACTCCAGCAGTCAGAAAGGGCGAATTCCAGAGTAGCGAGTTTTATGTCTGGTGTAAAAGACTCTGTACTTAATCTTGTTTGTGCTATATATCATAGAATTTACGGAACTGAACTTAATCCTTCTCTAGTAAAACTTCATATTTGCGAAAAGACTAGTGTTGAGTATAATAACCAGGTAAATCAATCAGAATCAATAAATGGTTTGGTTCAGAGTATCATGACTATCTTACAAAATGCTATACAGACCATTGATATTACTGCTCCTCTAATTGATCCACAGGCTTTACTAACATATGTACACAACCTGCTTAAAGATATTGATCCTGGAACTGAGAATTTGATCAATGAGAATACTATAGGTCTTTATGTACAATTAGCTAGAGCGAAGGTTAATAGTCAGTTTGAGCAGCTTGGTGTTGATACTAGTACGATAAATTGGGATGGACCGCCCGAGCAAAGTATAAATAATCAGAGTGCCGTATGATAATAAAGAGAGATAAAAAAGAAAAGACAGAAGAAGAAAAAGAACTTGATTCCTATAAGAGAGGAAGAAATGTAGGTCTTGCTGCTTTAGGTACTGGTGCTGGTCTTGCTGCATTGAGTAGGATTGGTAAGAACACTAAAAGGAAAGATGGAAGCCCAATACAACTTAATAATCCTGATAGTGATCATTATATAGATCCAGTTAAAGCTAGAAAACTTGCACTGTGGTCTGGAGTAGGGATTGGTGCTCTTGGGTTAGGTCTTCATGGAATCAGTGCAGTTAAATACAATAAGCTGAAGAAGAAACTAAAGAAAGAAAAAGAGGAGGAAAAAACTGATGATAATACTGAGAAAAAAGATTAAATCATTTGCAGATCCCTCTTCACAACAGCAGCAACAACCCCAATCTCAGCCGGGAGAAGGAGATAAACAGCTAACTCCTGCCGAACTTGCAAAAGAGAATATGATGATGCAGAGACAAATAATGCAGAATCAAAGGTTAAGAGAAAAAATTCAAGCCCAACAAACCAGAGAGAGGGCATCAATGATTAAAAATGCAAGAAAGAACGAAGAGGAGAGAGATGCCCAGGCTGCAAAAAATCAGATAAAGGTAAAAAAGATGGAGCAAGAGAGGGATGAAGCAAAGAATGTGAACCTATATAAGAGACCATCAACTGCTTCTAAAGATAAGCTTATTGTATCCATGAAATAAACTTAATACTTATGAATGAAGAATTGAAAGAAAAGACGTTCACCCAGGATGTTGAAAATGGGACAAATGAAACAGAGGAACGCGAATTTAACCCACTTAAGTTGATGCAATAAAAATATGATTACAGGAAGAGAATTAATTAATGGGTACTATGAGGATACTAAATTATATAGTACTGGTGATTCAGATTTAGATGACCTCTTAGAGAAAGCATTTTGTGAAGGTTATGAATATGCTCAACGTGAATTTGTAAAAGCCGCAGAGAAAGAGGCTAAAATGCAATTAGCTCGTGAAATTTTAGAGGCTGAAGAAGCTGGCGATACTAGAATAGCAAGAGAGCTTAAGAGTCGTTTTGTAAAGAAGGACAGAAAACTAGCTAAGGGTATTGGTATGATGGCTGGTTCTGCTTTAGGTGGAATGACTGGTTTAGCTGCTGGTAGTGCTACAGAGTCTGACGCTGCAACTGTAGGTCTTGGTGCTTTAGGTACTGGTGCTGGTCTTGGAATAGGCGCTGGTATTGGTCATAATATTGGTAGACATATTAGTAATGATCGTTTAGATAAATATATGAAAGCTGCCAAGAAAGAAAAGGAAGAAAAGAAAAACAATAAAGAAAAATAATTATGTATATCAGAAGAAAAGTATTTAGTAAACTCACTAATGAATATGGTGAAGAAAGATATTTTAGTACTACCGAATATACCTATATGACTGAAGCTGAGCAGAGAGAATTTGTTAGTAAAGCTGAAAAAGAGGCTAAAATGCAACTAGCTCGTGAAATTGCTGATGCTGAAGAAGCCGGTGATACTAAGAGGGCAAAAGAACTTAAGAAGAGATTTACTAAGAAAGATAGGAAACTTGGAGCTACTATAGGTTATCTTGGTGGTGGAGTAGGTGCTATTACTGCTGGTGGAATGCTAGGTGCTGCAGCAGGTACTGTAAGAGGTCTTAAGAAAGATGGTTTCGATTTAGATAAACTAGATAATATGGATTATAATGACCCATCTCTTAAGAACACTAAGAAGGGTGCTCTTCGTGGTGCTGGAATTGGTGCTCTTGCTGGTCTTGGTGTAAAAATAGGTTCTCAAGCTATTGGACGTAAAGTTGGTAAGAATATTAGTGAAAAGAGATATCAAAAGTATAAGAAAGCCGTTGAGGAAGAGAGAGAAGAGGAGAGAAAGAATAAGAAAAATAAGAAAGACTAACTTCCCTCTTAAAAACGTTTCCCGGAATGATATGAAATATGGATCTAACCTTCGATGTGTGTTCCGGGATCTAAAATAATAATTGACGATGAAAGAAAATACTAATCTTCTATAATCCAAGGGCTAAGGGGAGGGTTAGTAGAAGATTTTAACAATTACCCATTAGATAAAAATATGATTACAGGAAGAGAATTAATTGAAAAAATGTATTCAGATTATGATGAATACGAAGACACCAGATTATATAGTACTGGTGATTCAGATTTAGATGACCTACTAGAAAGAGCATTTTGTGAAGGTTATGAATATGCTCAAAGATAGTTTGCCGTTGGTGATTTTAGTGGTAATTCTGCAGATTATAAATTAAAGAGAACTAATCCATCTGCATGGGTTAAGAGTCAAAATGCAAAGTTCAATAAATCAAAGAGAAGCTTGTATGGATTAGATCCAGGACAAACACCTACTATAGGTAATTTTAAGCAGACTAATTCAACAGCCGGAACACCTTTGGGAACACAAAAAGTAAGTACTAATTTTAATAAACCAACTAGTATTAGTAAACCTGTTAGTAATATAGCTAATTTAGGTCAAGGTGTAAATAAGAATAAATTTTAAAATTAATTTCCCATGCTAGAGCTGAAATAAGGCCTTGCTGTTCGATCAGAGTATGGGAACTAATGAAAAAGAAATCTAATTATGGAGATTAGAAGAAAATTTGATTGCTCTTGTTGTGGTTTGTGTTGTAGGAATCTAGATAAAAACCCATACTTAAAGGATACTGAGTTATGTGGTGCTGATGGAGTATGTATTTATTTAGATCAGAATACTAATTTATGTACGATATATGATTCACGACCACTTATATGCAGAGTAGATGACTTATATGATTCAAGATACAGAGATAGGATGTCTAGGAGTGAATATTATAAGTTATGTCATGAAATTTGTAAGATATTAAATAATAATAATGGGGATGGGCCTGTCCTGATATAGTGATTTATTTTGTTGTTTTGATTTGTTTTTCTATTTCACACCTCCTTTTTTGTTTTGTTCATGGTTTTTGGTTTTTGATTCCAGGCCCATTTCCCATTATATAAAATGTAATATTATGATAGAAAGTAACCCATTTAATAGTCCAGAATTTAGAAAACAGTTGCTGGAAAAGGAGGGGATAGATGTAGAAAATAGTAGCTCTGGGGTTGAGTTAGTAGAAGGTGAAGATGATGAATTTGATATCAAGAGTATGATTAAGTCTGCTCCTCAAATGCCAAAATCTGCACGAAATTTAATAACTGATGCCTCTGTTCTAGCCAAAAATCAAAAAGAAGCAAAGGCGCTGGAATTAAAAAATAGTTTAAACACTGTTTTTACCCAGTATAATGAAAAATACGGAACTGATTTAAGTATTGATTTTGATAACCTTAGCAATACTTTAGTTAATGTAAGTTCTCCGGAAAAGAGAAGGATCTTAGAATTATATGTATCCGAGGTATTTAAGAGTATTAGACCTGTTTTATTACTTCATGTCCTACAAAGATTAACTATAGCCTTAGATTATGCCCTCGATCCCACTAGATTATTGGATACAAATCAATTTTCAGCTGCAGATTCTGTTATTCTAGTTGAGAAATTGATTCAGTTCATTGGTGAAATAGAAGATATGATTAAGGAAATAGAAATACCAGATTCAGATAAAATTTTGCGGAAACTAGCTGATGAGAAAAATGATGTTAATTTTAATGATCCAGAAAATAAGCAAGTAATAACAGATTTTTTGAACATGCTTAAAAATGATAGCATAAAAAAAGACGAATAAAATGATTATACTAAGACAACGTGAGTTTGGTAATAAAGCCAATAAAGAAGCACAAAGAAAATGGATGTTGGAGAAGGCTAAAGAAATGGGATTTGAAATTGAACCTACTAATTATTTTACATCTGGTAAAGTAATTACTAAGGAAGGAACCCGTAAATTAACTGCAGAGGAATTGGCAAAAAAGAATAGAGAGCTAAGGAAAGAAACTCAAGACGAGGCACTAAAAGGTTTTAGAAAGGGGAATAATAGGACTGGGATTAACTTAGTGAGTGCCTATGCTAATGATATAGGTGGAATAGACAAACTTGCAGCAAAACAGGAGTTGAAAAGCGGAAAATATACTATAAGTAGAGATGCTGAAACAGGAAAGCCTGACTCTATTGGTCTATATAACACACCAGTTAAAGATTTAGACTTTATAGATCATAGCAAAGAAGGATTTAGATCTCAAAGACAGGAAGAGTTAAGAAAGTATAGAGAAAGTAAGAAACGCAAGGAATCACAGAATTCACAACCTAAATCTCTCAAAGGTAAAGGATATGCTAAGAAAATATGGAATGGTGAAGTAGGTTTAGGAAAAGCTGGTAACCGTGCTGCACTGATTGGAGCTGGCGCTTTGGCTACTGGTGCAACTGCCTACGGAATTCATAAGCTTAGAAAGAATAGAAGAGAGAAGAAGGCAGAAGAAGAGGAAAGAAGACGTGTAGCAGCATATGAAGAATAAAATAGAAATAGAGTTATGATTACAGGAAGAGAATTAATTAATGGGTACTATGAGGATGAGAAACTTTACAGTACAGGGGATTCAGAATTAGATGACCTCTTAGAAAAAGCATTTTGTGAAGGTTATGAATATGCTCAGAGAGAGTATGCACTTACTGCTGGTATGAATTCAGCTGCATTAACCGCAACTAAACCACAGATTCCAACTAATTTCACTGCAGCTAGAAACCCAACAGCTACGTTTCCTAGTAGTGTCAAAGCTGCACCAACTCCTGCTAGGGTTACTAATTTTAATAAACCAACTAGTGTTGGAAAGAGTGGTGGATATTCAGCTATTAATGGACAAGCTAATAAAGGTGGCGTAACTACTAAAATGACTACTGATATATTTGGAAAACAACGTGAGGCAACTGAATCTATAATTGCAAGGAATAAGGATAGGAATATAGGACTTAAAGCTAAGGGTATAGGAAAAGCACCCATTATTGGCAATGGCCCTGGAGGTACGGCCCCAAAGTCAAGTTTTAAATAAGATAAAAGTAAATAATATAATAATTTCCCACACTAAGTTGAGATAAGACTTTACTATTCGATTAGGGTGTGGGAACTAAATAAAGATAACTTACAAATGATATATTGTAAGTTTTAAAAAGAGTCATATAAACTTGATAATACAGGTTTTAAGTTAGGGGACTTGTTTCCCTGAGATTAATTTAAAAACATAGAAAAATAATATGGATGTAAAAGTTAGATGTTGTCCTTTAGGATTCTCTGAGAAAAACAGGGCCGCAGATGGTAGTATAATTCCATTGGAGCCTGTTGAAGCTTGGTTGAGGTCTGAGGATTACAAAAGATTGATTGATGGTAAATTAGGTCTAGGTAGTTTGACTCACAGAATAAGATCTGTCGAAACTGCTTCAGATTCTATTGGTAATGTTGGAATGCTCAAGAAAACAATAGGTAAGGATGACTTAGGTCTTATTGTTTCCCCCGAAGCCCCAACATTTACACACTACGTTAATTCATTCTTCATAGAGACTTATCAAGGTACTCCATGGTTATGTGCCAGTTTACATATATTTTCTCCGGATGATGGTTTTGATAATATTGCAACGGAGAATATAAAAAGACTTAGGGCATTAATTTCTAACCATATACGCTTAACGACTTCATTGGTGGTTGTAGCGTATTGGCAAGCTGAACCGGGAAGCAAATGTGATATAGCTAAAAAGATTAAGACCATAAAGAGTTGTGATTTTACTGTAAATCCCAGTTTCGGTCCTGAGGCAAGAATCTATGAAGTTACTAATGATGACGGTAAGATAATTGAGAGCGAAAAAGAATATTCAATTATCGAGGCTCAGAATTTTAATGATGTAATGTCTGAAGAGGGTGTTGTTAAGGTAAAAACATTTTCTGACATTAGTGGATTTGATCTAAAGAATTCTCCTAAAACTTCTAAGATTGATGGAAAATTTACAAGTCTTAAGGTGAAAGAATTTAGTTGTTTTGGTGATGTTTCTATATTATCTGAAGACTCTATTCAAGGGACTATTACAGAACAGCCTGAGCAGAAGGAGTTTACGCAGGCCCAAGTTAGAGAAAGATTACGTGAGGCTAAAATGTCTCCTAGAATGTATTTTAGAAGAGTGTACCTTTCTTACAGTCAGGTTGTTAAGTCAATGGGAGGAGTTAGTAAGATAAAAGAACAGGATCTTAAGATTCTGAAGTCCATGTTTACTAGTGATCTTTTGTGGATCTTAAATCAGATTCAACCAGAGGTATTAAAGGGTAAGCAAATTAACACTTTACTTGGTTGTTCTAGTATTAGTAAATCAGCGAGACAGGCTGCACAACAACTTCAGGTTCCGCTAAGAATGGCTGGAATTGAGGTTAGGAAGCAGGGGTTCTTAAGCAAAATGAGATATCAAAAACTTCAGAATGCTTATTTAGAGTTTGTTCAGAGTATGATTGAGGGAGTTTTTGGCCCTAATCCTGAACCAATCAATGAGGAGTCTGAAGATAATGAGAATGAAAAATAAGGAGGACGAATATGGAAAGACGTAAATTATTCTCTGAAAATAGCGCTAAACCAGTTCGTCGTAAGTTATTTTCAGAAGATTGTCCTCAGAGTGATGCTGAGGAAAGAGTGAGAACTGTTGTATGTATCGACTGTGGTTATAAAATGGATACTATGGCATCGACGGTAGATTTAATTTGTCCTAGATGTGGTGGTACTTCTTTTGTTCCTGAGGATGAGACTGTAGTTGATCCCATTAAACCAGAACATCAAGATAACGAGGAGCCTAAGAAAGAGGAAAAAACATATAGCAGAAGAAAATTATTTAGTACGTATGAGGAGGATGAGGCTGAATTTCAAAGAGAGTTTAGTGAGCCTACATCTGAACTTGAACATAAATTAAAAGAGTTTAGTGGAAGAGTAATTAGTCAGGATGAATTTCAGAAAGAGTTTAGTGATTTAGCTAATCTTGAGGAATTACAGGAAAAGGAATATGCTGAGGCCTGTGATAGTGGTTATATTAGAATTTCTGATACTGCTTTCTTAGAGTCGAGGTTATTCTCAGAGATTGTAATTTCTGTTACAAAAGAATTACATCTTGATCCAGCTATTCTCTGCTGCAAACATAATAAAGAAGAAATTATAGACAAGCTTGAGGGAGAAGGAAACTTATGTCCCAAGAGTATTGTTTTATTAAAGAAAGCCCATAATATACCAACGGAAAAGCATGATCAAGAGTGGATAAATGATTCTGGTATTCTTGGGGATTTAGGAATAGAGTTTGGTGGTCAATCAAGAGAGCTACCAGAATTTAAGAAGATTATTGATGAGAGATATCCGGATGCGCCCGAAGATATTATGGAGATACTAAAAAATAAAGGTATCATAAGAGCCAACGGAAATGTAATTGAAATAAATAAATAAATTAAAAGAGGGAAAGTATGAAAAATACAAGACTTATGGATCGCCTGTTTTCAAGTACTTCAGAAAAAGATGAAGAGTTAAATCAACAGGTAGCCAACGATATCGAAGAAGCTAAGAAGAGTGGCGAAGTCGATACTGATGAATTAAATTTTAAACACGAAGGTAATGGTACTGTCTCCATTTTAGACAAGGAAAACGGTGAAGTAACGATGGCTGAACAAGCATCTGATGGAAACTACGATCTTTATCCTGCTGAGTACAATCCGACTGAGCAACCTGAGAAGTTTATCCATCCGGAAGAGGATGGTGTAACTCCTGGAAATCAGCAAGGTGCTCCAGATGAGAAAGTAGAGAAACATTTAGATGGACAAGGTGTAGCCGAATCGAATGAGCCTGGAAACGTAGAGGAAACTGCTCAAGAAGGACCCAACGCAGAGGAATGCCCCGAGTGTGGTAAAGAGCCTTGTGAATGCGATGAGGACGAAGAGAAGAAGTTCTGTGATTCTACCAATACAGTTGTTCAAAGAATTTTCTCTGATCAAGCTTTCTGTGAGCGTCTATTCTCAGAAGTAATTGAGTCAGAGGATACCGCTAAAGTTGGAGATCTAAAGATTGAGAAAACTGGAGAAAATGAAGTTGTTGTTACTGATGAGAATACCGGTGATGCAGCTCGCGTTGAGTTAAGTGATGATGAGATGGAAGTAACTGAACTTGACTCTAAGAATTTTACTGATGACGAGGCTGATGAGTATGGTGAAGAGTATCCAGAGCAGTACAATCAGCTTCACGTAGTTGGAGTAGATCCCTTCAATCATGTTCTTGTTGACTCTCCTTGCTATGATGAGGAAGATGCACAGGAGTTAGCACAGCAATTGACTGAGGATGGTGTTGATGGTGTTGAAGTCATTGATAACTTTGATGACGCTCGTGATTATGCCCTCAACTTACTTAACAATCTCGGTGCCCAACATGAAGATGATATTGAGGAACCACAAGAGGCTACTTACAGCGATCATACCATTTATCTTACGAGATATTATTCAGACAACACCTATTTCATGGATAAGATGTTTTCAGAGGCTTGCTGTGATGTAGATGCTTCTCAGAGCAAGATTGAAGATGCCCTAGAAAATGGTGATGAAATTGAAACAGACACAGAAATTATTACTCCTGTTGATTCAAAGACAGCTGTAATCGAGGATAAGGACAATGATGGTGAATATACTAAGGTTGTTATTGAAAATGATACTATGAATGCAACCCCACTATCAAAAGATGAAGCAGTAGATTTAATGAAGGATATTGAAGTCGAAGATACTGATAAGGATGAAGATGAAGATGACGACGATAAAGATGATCAGAAGGAATATTCAGACATCTGGTGCGATGAATCCGAAACTAAGTTCTTCTCTGAAAACGAATATATGACTGATTTCATGTGCCGCTTGTTCTCCGGTGATGCTGATGAGGAGGAGATTGTTGATGCTATTAAGAGCGGAGACGCTGTTGATAATAAGTCAGAAATTATTACTCCTATTGATGACAAGACTGCTGTTGTTGAAGATAAGGATAATGGAGAATTCACGATTGCCAAACTAGATGAAGATGAGGATCTTGAGGTTAAACCTATCAGTGAGGAAGAGGCTGCTAATTTAACAGAAGACATTGACGAGGACAATCAGAAGGAATATTCAGACATCTGGTGCAATGATGCTGAAACCAAGTTCTTCTCTGAAAGTGAGTATATGACCGACTATATGGTTAGACTATTCTCTGATGAGGCTGATGAGAAGGAAGTCGAAAAGGCCATTGAGACTGGTGAACAAGTTGAAAGTGGAGATGATGTTATTACTCCAGTAGATGAGAATACTGCTGTAATTGAAGACACTGAAAATAATGAGTTTACTAAGGCTACTATGGATGACGAGAAGCTTGATGTTGAGCCTATCAGCGAGGAAGAAGCTAAAGACTTAATATCAAATTCTGATATTGATGAGTTTAGCAAGATTGATACTAATGGTGATGGAAAGATATCATTAGAGGAATGGAAGAATTATGGAAAAGATGAAAATGAGTTTAAGCTCATTGATAAGAACAGTGATGGAGTAATTTCAGAGGAAGAGTGGAAGACCTACAACTCAAAGGAGAAGGCCTACTCAACTGGTAACTACATCCTTGATAAATTCTTTGCTGATGCTGTTGGTGCTTCTGCCCCAGCTCCTGCCCCGGAAGATGATATTATTCAAGCAAGAAGAGATCCCAATACTGGTGAGTTAGTTCCAATTGATGATCCTAATGCCCCAGCTCCTGATCAGCCTCAGATGACTGTTGAAGCTATTGAGGATAAAGCCCTTGCTGCCGTTCAAAGTATTCAGGCTGCTGCTGCTGAAGCTGAAGCTACTATTATGAATGCCAAGGCTGCCCCTGCTGAAACCGAACAAGCCAATCTTCAGGAAGCTCAATTCTCCGAAAAATATTACAATGATAATGATGCTGAAGAAAGAATATTCAGCGATTCAAATGATACATTAGTTTCTTGGTTAAGTGGCCATGATTCTAGAAAATAAACCATTTAAAACATATATAATATAATGAATACACAATATTTGCAACTTTTACAGACTCCTCAGATGATGGAGGCTTTAGTTAATAGTTCAGTATCCGCTGAGGATGCTAATTTACGTTCTCGTGAATATGCTAAGATGTTCTCAAGAAACGATGATATGAGAGAACTCTTTGGAATTGGTGGCGCCAATGCTAACCTTCTACAGAAGACCTTCTCTGGTTATGCTGAGACTCCTCTTTTGAGCACTCAATACTTCAATGCTTCAGTTGCTTCATATGTTAGCTCTTTTGCTGGCTATATGTCAATTGAGCGTGACTTTGATCAGCCCAACGGTTTATTCTATTGGTTTGATGTTCTTGGTGTCAGCGATATGAGAAGCGTTGTCCCGAACCTCGGTCCTGATAACTACCAGGATATTAACAGCATGGGTGGTTTCACCACTGAGCTTACTGATAGTTCTACAAATTCTTACAGCACTTTAACCGGCCGTAAGATTATCCCTGGAACTGTTAGAGTTAAGATTACCAGTGGTACTACTAAGACCGAGCTTATCGATAATGGTCAGGGTCAGTTAATGGCCGCCCCTGGTATTTTGACCGCCGCCAGCGTTAACTATCTTACTGGTTTGGTTGATTTTACTTTAGCCAGCAATACTACTGGTAACGATAAGATCGTCATTGTTGGTAAGGAAGATGTTACTGGTACTCCTTGCAACACTACTGGTGCCTATAATTCACATGCCATGGATAAGAGATTCCTTGGTAAGATGCAGCAGCTAGCTCTTAATACAGTTCCTGATATGTTAGTCGCTGAGTATAACATTGCTTCTCTTGGCGCTATGAAGAAGGCTACTGGTGCTGATATGGCTACCTTCTTGTTCACCAAACTTCGTGAACTTTATACCAAGATTATCAACTACAAACTCGTAAGCACTTTGGAAGAGGGTTACGTTGGAAATCCTATGAATGATCTTGACCTTTCAAAGAATGGTATTGGTTTTGATCCTCAACCCGGCGTACAGAACTTAACCTTCACCGACTATCGTTCAAGAGTTGACTTGTTCGATGCCTACTTGGTGAACGTTGAGACTGAGCTTGCTAGCAAAGCCGTCAAGGGAGTTGATGTAACTGCTTATGTTGCTGGTCTTCAGGCCTGTAATCAGTTCCAGAAGGGTAGCATTATTGGTAAGTGGGAGCGCAACACCAAGATGACCTATATCAGTGACTTACTTGGCTGGTACAATGGTATTCCGGTTCTCAGAAGCATTGATATTGATGAAAAGGCTGGCGAAGGTACTTTCTATGCTATTCACAAGACTAAGGATGGTCAGATGGCTCCTCTTGCTCGTGGTATTTATATGCCTTTGACTGATACTCCTACTGTTGGTAACTATAACAACCCAACTCAGATGGCTGCTGGTATCTACTATCAAGAGGGTACTAAGTATATGGCTCCTGAATTGGTCCAGAAAGTTACCTTTACGTATGGTATCTAATTTATAAAATAATTCTAGAATATAATAATTATTCCTTAAGAACATAGAATTATAATATAAACCTTAATTAATGTAAAGGGGAATTCATTCTTTTGATAACCAAGAGGGTGTTTTCTCCTTTACTATTTTTTTATATATTATGTTAATCTTAAGACAAAAAAATTATGGTTTTGGTTCTAAGGTTTTAGCTGTTTTTAGCCCTAATGCTTGGGCTGGAAAAGAATTAGCTAAGTTTCAAAGTGCTGATAAAGATGAGTATAGAAGAAATAAGTGGAAGTGCATGTTAAAGGGGGTATTTGCTCCTATTTCAACTAGAAACATGTTAAAAAAAGCTCAAAAAATGCATTTAAATGGATACGATTCTAGTGAAATTGCAAATAATACTAAAATATCATTAGGTCGTGTTATAGGTGGTGGTATTTTAAGTGCAGCTACAGGAGGAGCTTCTACAAGGGTAGGATCAACTATGAATACGGTAAGAGGACTTAGAACTAAATTAAATGAAGATAGTCCAGGATGGAGAAAGAAATTTGATTAAATTATGATATTATTAAGACAAAAAATATTCGCAGATAGAGATTATGCAGGTCTAAACATGTTTCAGAGAATAATGAAGCGTGCAGATCGAAATAGACTTGCACGACAAATCCAAAGAGGTCGTGAACGAGCGAATTCTGTGATGAATGACAGTATAAAAAGATCAAATAACACTGCAAAAACAGAACTAGATATGTTAGCTAATTCTGATTTTTCAAGAAGCAAGAGAGAAAACGATCTAGCAACAAAAGATATTCTAAATAGAAACCAACAAAACGTCAATAACGCTGTTAATGCAAGAAATCAAGAATACGACAGACTATTAAATAGAGCAGATAGAAAAGATAGAAGAATATCAAGAAGATACGTTAAGGATCGTACTCCAGACTATGGTGTTAAAACTGTTACTAAGACATACAAGGAAGCACCAAAACCAGCCGCCCCCAAGACATCTACAAATGTACCTACTACTACGTCCGCACCTGCTACTCAACCACAGCAGAGACAGGGTATTGGATTTGGAGGAAAACTTGCAATTGGTGCTGGCGTTGCTGCAGCTGGATATGGAGCCTATAGATTAATTAAGGCTAGGAGACAAAGACAACAAGCCGAAGAAGGAGAAGGAGCAGAAAATACACAACAAGCTCCTCAAGGAAATCAACCAATAAATTAAACAAGGATATTAAATTATGATATTATTAAGACAAAAGATATTTTTTGAGTATGGATTAACTAGCAGTGATATTAAGGATTATGCCACTAAAAACAATATGAGTGTAAAAGCCGCTAAAGATGCTTTATATGAGCAAAGAAAATCTGCAGGAGTAGCTCAAAGCGCATATAAAGATACGGATAAAAGTTCTTTTAGGGCGTCTGTTTTACAGGGAAGTAAAGATGCAGATGGAAAATTAGCACAAGGAGTACTTGGAAAATCTGGCGGTGGAAATTTCACAGTAAGTAAAAATAAAGCTAGTGCTTCAGCACAAGCTGTAAAGGCCCAACAACAGAGTGCAGCTAATCCTAACCGCGAATGGGCGGCAAAGGCTCGTCAGACTAACTTAAATAAACAACAGCAGGCATATAATAAAGGTCAAGTTACTGGTTATAAACAAGGTCAGCAATCAGTTGGTATTTTGGGTGGAGCTAAGAATACTTGGAATAGTATGAATAACACTCAGAAAGGTTTAGCTATAGGTGGAACAGCTGCCGTTTTAGCCGGAGGAGCTGCTTTGGCCATAAGAAATAGAAATAAACGTAAGCAGGCCGAAAGAGAGCTTGAAGAAGAAAGAGCTAGAAATAGAAGATAAACAATGCAAGAGATTATATATAGGGGCTTAAAATTGCAATCCCTAAGTGGCTGTCAATATTATGATGTTAAGGAAGGAAGTACTTGTTCGGTTATAGAAGATAAATCTAGATCAACCTTAACACTTACTTATACACCTGGGAGCACAAATAAGTCCCTATCTGATCTCCTAGGTTTAGAATCTTTTGGGGAGAGTATGGAGATGGAACCAACAAATCTTCCCAGAAAAATAAAGAATGTAACTGTATCTCTTAACGGTCTAAAATTAAGAAAATGTACTGAGGATCCACACACAATCAATATATTGATCGTCGGTGATTCGGAGTCTAGAGTTGTACAGACATATAATTATACGACAATTGTAGTATCTTCTGAGGATGCTGAGGATGATGATTTTATTAATTATGTATTTTATTCAGGCAACTTAATGTACTTAAAGCCGATAGGACCTAAGCCTAGATGTTGGAAGATAAGAAATTTTCCAAGGATAGTCGTAAAGGATACTAGTTTAACCTTAGAGTCTGATTCGAGTTTTGTATATACACTCAGGAGAAGGTACGATGATTATGTAATAAGAGCAATTGACTATCAGGATCAATTTATCCTGGAGTTAAGGAGGATACTTGAGGATTATGGGATTGAGTTAGTTAGGTGGAATAAAGAAGAAACATTGAAAACTACATCCTATATAAGTTATCAATTTTCTCAAACACCATCAAGAATTCACCATCCAAATTATAAAGATTCTGAGGATAGAATAATGTCTCACAAAGTTCCTATTGATTTTACCTTAAGAACTCCGGATATGGTTATGTTTTTTGATTTTAAGAACAAGTATAATAATGTAAATATTCTCACTAATTTCTGCGAATTTAAGACGTCGGATAGGTATGGAAGTAGGTGGACGGCAGCAGTAAAATGGGGGAGTATAACAGAGGATTTTAATCATATGTATCAGCAGGACGATAACAGTAATTTTTCATATCAGTGTCAATTTAGATGTGAACTATATTTTTATGAAGTCTTAGATGATAGATATGCATTTATAAAAGAAATTGAATCGAATCTAAGTGCATCCGACAGTATAGGACCTAAAGAGGATGATCCGGAAGAAGAACAAACCCTGAAATATGATTGAGTTTAGAAAGAAAAAATCAGTTATCCAAGATTTAGTTCCGGAAGCTATGGACAATCTTAGGAAAATTGGTGTTCCATTTAATAGTATAAAGCTTGATGATGCGGATAGAGTAAGTCGAGTAAATTCAAAGGCTATGGTACTACGATCATTTATAAAGAATGATAACGGTTACTATGAGATGAAAGTACAGGACAAGGAGCTTTATAACTATACACAGAAGTTGATAAGAGAGAAATTCCAAATGAGAATAACAGATATAGACCGAAAGAATAGAATTATAACTGCGGAGTGTGATCATTTAGGGATTGCTTTAGATATCATTGAAATTTTAGGAAGAAAATACACCCTATCAATAGTAACGCAATGATAGAATTTAGACAGAAGTTTTTTTCTGAATATGATGCAATGAAGAGTCTATATGAGGAACTTAAGAGATATGCCAGACAGAATAGAAATACTTTTAGTTTTAGTGTTATTGATTCTAGTGCTCTTGTTCCGATTCTTAAAGGAAATAATATAGTAATTGAGAGATTTGTTATTTCCACATCATTTGGAAAAAAAGATAAATATAGAATGTATCTTAAGATTGGTGCAAAGGCTAAACTACCTGATGAAGTTAGATTACCTTCATATGAAAGAAGAAAAAGCGTTCTTGGTCTTAAGTTTAAATTAGGTGCTGGTATACCTAAGAAGAAAATTTTTAGTGAATGTATAGAAGAACAGAGAGAATTCGATAATAACAAAAATAAAAACAAAGGAGGAGGGAATGCTATCGAGAGTGGGATAGAACTATATCCAGACTTATCATATTCTTCGAGTGAGCTTAAGGGGGAGACTCTTAAGTACGATAAGAAAGAGAGATCACTTGTCCTTGAATTCTCTGATATTAGATCTGCTATTGATACACTAAACATTTTACCATTTGGATTAAATTATAAGATTTATTTATTAGATGTATGATAAAACTTAATAATAACGTAATCTCATCAAATAATAATAGTAGTATTAACCTAAATAAAGGACTTCGAAATCCAAAACCTCATATTCTTGGGGCGGAATCAATGGAGATAAGAAGCTCTAAGGGTAAACGATTTAAGAGAAGGCTTAATGAGGATACTAACCTGAATCTTGGTAAAGCGTTAAAAGAGCTTAGTGATGAGAAAAGAGAATTATTAAGTTTAGGTCAAAATAAATTAACTGGAGGAAGTATGACGGCAATGAAAACATTTACATTAAAAAGATTTAGTACCGTAATTCCCTCTTTATCTTCATCAATATCGATACCAAGAAAATACACCTTAAAGAGATTCAGTAGTTCTTCATCACCCGTTATTCTAAAAACTTATGTACTTAGAAGAAAGACTTTTGGAGCTATTGATGGAACAGTTGGACACATTACAGATTTTGCTGGTAAGACTATAAACAGTACTGTCGGAACTGTAGAGAATGTAGCTGGCGGTGCTGCAACTGGTGTTGGCAAAGCTGCTGATTCATTCGTTGGAAAGAACATAGTAGGTACAACTGTTGGTGGATTAGCTGGTATGGCTCTCGCTCCTAAACTTGGTATGATGCTTGGTGGTCCTCTTGGTGCATTAGCTGGTGGATTACTTGCCCCAACAGTTGGTTTAGTTGGTGGATCTCTGCTTGGTCGCTCAATTATGAGTGGTGGTGGTAAACTTCTCAAAGGCGTTGGTGAAGGTTTACAGAATGATGCTGCTTCAAGAACTGCATAAATAAATACAAGGAGAATTAAGATGATAAAATTTAGACAGAAAGAATTTATTGCTCCTGTTATTGCTGCAGCTCTTATTGGTGCTGGTGGCTCTGCTGCCGCCGGAGGAAGTGGTATTATAGCAGGAAATAGAGCCAACGAAGCTCAGAAGGAAATGCAAAGAAAGCAACTTATAGCTGATAAAAAAGCACAAGAGGCTAACAAGAAAGAGCAAGAGAAGGATAGAGAGCTTGAAGAAAAGAAAATGAGAATGGCACAACAGCAGGAAAGAAGATTAATGAGATTAGCTAGAAAGAATCCTGATGCTGCTGCTGCTATCCAACCCACTATAACTGTAAGTAGTGGAAATTCAGGTGGAGAACTAAAGCAAACAACATTTAGTTTAGATACTATATTAAATGTTGCTAATACTGCTAGTACATTTGCTGGAGCCGCCGGACAAGTGGTTGCGGCTAATAAACAAGCTAAATCTGATATATTAAAATCAGAAAATGAAAAACAAGCATCCATAGCTGAATCTAATGCAAGAATTAAGGAAAGTAATAATAGTGCGGCTGTAAGATCTCAAACCTTAAAGAATGCTGCAGACCTTAATAAACAGCAATATAAGTTGGCAAATAAGCAAATCAATAATCTAAATAGACAAGCAAGACAGGATCAAAAGAATGTCTATAAGCTTGAGAGGAAGAGAGTAAAACAGGAAGCCAAACAGACACAATATTCTGCAGTAAAAGAAGGAGCCGGTTTTGCAAAAAATATAGGAACAATAGCTAAGGGAAGAGGTTTACATAAAGTTCTTGCTGGAGCTGCTGTTGCTGGTGCTGTATCTGGTACCGGATCTTATTTAGTTGATAAAGCTATTCAAAGAGATGCAAAGAAAAGTGGTATTCTAAAGATAGAAAAACCAGAACCTACAGAAGAGGAAAAAGCTGCAAAGAAAAAGAAGAGAAATAGAAAACTCATTCTAGCCGGAGGAACAGCTGCTGCATTAGTTGGTGGTGGAATTGCTGCTAAGAAGGGTGTACTTGGGAAAGATATGCAAGATATAGCAAGTAAAGTAACCACAAAGGCTATAAAGAATAAAGCTAAGTCTGGAGCTAGAACGGTTAAAGAGGCAACTAAGGATTATTTTGCACCTGTAAATAAAGAAACCGGTAAGAGAAAACCTGATACACTTAATTTAGCACTAACTGGTCTTAGTACTCTTGCCCCTGTTGCCATGTATGCTCAGAAAAAGAAGCAATTAAAGGATCAAATAAAACAAAGCGAAGCTGAGGATAATACAGAAGAGAGAGAGCAGGAGAAAACCTATTCTAAGAAAATAAAATTAAACTTAGATACTAAAAAGATTAGGAAAGGTTTAGATAAGGCAGCAGAAATGGGTGAAGGACAGTTTTTCAGAGGTAGAAGTAAAGGTACGTATGAAGGAACTGGTCCTGATATGGCCTTAAGAGCTAGAACTAGTAAACTATATGCCCCTAAAGGAAGAACTGAGAGATATAAAGTAAAGACTTGGTGGGGTAAATTTAAGAAGAAACCTGGAGAAACACTACTAGATACTTTATCTTATAGAACAGGTGGAGGCGGTAAAAAAGGAGTTCGTGGATTTGGAGAGGATCTTGAAAAGCTAGGTAAGAATACCGGAAATCAGACTTCACAAAAAGTTGGTAAATTCATAAAAGAACACCCTAAAACTGCTATGGCTGGTTCTGCTGTTATTGGTTTTGGTGTTATTAGAAAAGCTAGAAATAAAGTTAGTGGTGCTGCATCTAAAGCTATAGAAAAGGTTGATCCGAATGCTTATGCTTACGCTAAATATGGTGCTCAGCCAATAGGTATGGGATATAACAATCAGGAGGAGGAGGAAGAAAATAATGAATAGTTATATATTGAAAAGAAAGAAATTTTCCAAGTATGATGAAACTGATGCTCTTAAGAGAATGAAGGATTCTGATATACTTGCTGAGGAAGAACAGAAATCTCCTGGTTATAGAGGCGTTGTAAGGGATGCTACTGTTGGCGCTCTTGGTGGTGCTGCTTTAGGAGGTCTTCTTGGTGCTTTTGGAAAGAAGAGAAATGTCAAAGGCGGTTTAATTGCTGGTGCTGCTATTGGTGGATCATTAATGGGAGCCGCTGGTCTTAAGAAGAGAAATAAAGACGAAGAAGACAGAGAGTTTTATAACAGGAGACTAAGATATGCTAAACGTCATGCTAGAAGAAGGGAGAAAATTGACTGGAAGGCTAACATGACTCAGCGTGATGGGTACTCTTATTAAATTATACTACGATGATAGAATTTAGACAGAAAAATTTTGATATTTTGTCTGATACAATATCTGGTGCTGCTATCGGTGGAAGTCTTGGGACGATTGCTGGGACGACTATTTTTAGAAAGAAAAATGACCCACAAGAGATGGGAAATGATAATTACAAAGGAAAAAATAGAGCCTGGAAAGATGCAATGCTAGTAAGCGCAGCTGGTACTATAGTAGGTGCCGCACTTGGAGCTTTAGTTGGTGGAATAAAGAAACTATCTACTACAATCAATAGAAGGAATACAGTAGATCGTAGATTAATGACTAAAGTTGTTGATATTTTGAAAAAGGATGGTTTTAAAGAAGGAATTAATTTCACAAAAGATCCGAAAACAGCAACATCATTAAAGACGAAGGTTTGTATAGTTATTTCTAAGGTATCTGGTGAACTAAGAATATCCGTCAATTTAGTATCTGATCCGAAGATTAAAACAGTATCAGACGAAATTATAAAGAGATTACCAAACACAGCCGCAACAACAGAGAAGATGTCAGATAAATTTAACGATATAGTTATTACTAGTATATCTGATGCTTCGGCTGATGCAGGTTTAGTTGTTGGTATTATTGAAAAGTTTATACACTCAGGATATCCAGTATATCTTGTAGAAGTTGGATAATGTAATAAAAAATATAATAAATAAAATATGGCACAATGGACACAAACTCTTGAACCATATATTAAAGTTCATGAGGAAGTAAAATCTATGGCACTAAATCCTTCTGCTGGTGAGGATTTAATTATTGGTGTGACTTTTATATCTGATGCTGGTCCGTCTACTCCAACTTTAATCAGAGGACAGAAGGAGTTTTTAGAGACTTATACATCACAGGATTTGACTCAGGAGTATATCGAGTCACTTAACCAGCTTTATACTGGAGACGATAAAACTACGGCTGCTACTATGTGGTCTAATGCTTATCGTTTGGCAGGATCAAATACCATACTTGCTGTAAGAGCTTCTAAGGCTAATGGTATGTATTTTGCTAAACCATTAACTAAAGGCGATTTTAACACCTATATTTTGAGAGATGGAGAACTCTTAAAGAAAGTAGAGCCATTTAAGATTGTTCTTGACACTCCTGCTGACTATGCTGATCATAGCAGTGATGGTTGGAATATTAATATTAGTGGAGTTGGTATTTTCGGAAATAGAACTACTGACGATGGTTCTCAGTATGATTATTTTGTTAATGATCTTCCATCACTAGTAGACAATCTTAACGATACATCTAAGTTCTTCTCACCCTCATATAAATTCTATGAGATTGCCGAACAGGGTCATGAAAATGAGATAACTGAAAGTGATCCTAATTTCAAGACTAAAGCTAAGGTTGTTAAGTTTGAAGAAGTGTATCTTGGAGCAAACATACTTGATACTACAGATCCTAGAACTGGTGGATTAGTCATTACAACTTTCGATTATTATGAAGCCTCTATTTCAGAAAACTCAGTTACTTGGGAAAAATTAACTGAACCATCAGATGAACAAAAGGCTGCTGCAAAGTCCGAAATTTATCAAGATTTTAATCAGCTTCCAACAACCGTCGATTTAGTGGATGATGGAGACATTTGCAAGGTGATTGCTGATACTGCAAATGATAATGATGGATACTTATATATGATTATTTGCGAGCCTGATTGGACTATTCTTAATCCTAGCCAGAAAACTATAAATCTTAATGACCCTGCTTGGAGTGGATTTACGGCAACAAATTATTATGCAACTAATGTATATAATTCTGCTACTCAATTAGGTGTTAGAATTAGAAGATTCAATCATGATGCTGTGGTCACTAAAGAATTAAGTTCTGCTGATAAGGCTACTCTTAGTCAAACTAGTGCATCACCATATTCAGTCCTAAAGAACGTTCTTGATACTTACACTAAGAATGGAACAGAGGATCCTAAACCTGAGAACTTAAAACGAGACTTCTTTGAGATAGCCGCTTATGATCCCAGCGTTAATGGTGAAGTTTCTTTCTTCAATATCGGTAATGTTCTTGGTCGTGGAGATATGGAGGTTTCTGAGGTTAACTCTCTTCTTAAGATGATTCAAGTAAATCTTCCTGACGACCTACACGATCTTGGATTGAATTATTATGGATATCTAGAGGACGACTATGTTTGGGAACTTGATAATAGTGTTCAAAATACTAGTAGATGGCATGAAGAACAAGAAGCCCCAGCCGAAACCCCAGATAAGACGTATGCAGATCTTGATGAATTATATGCAGTAAATACACATTATGCAGGTATAGCTGTAAATGAAATTGTTAAGGTAAGTGATGTAGTTAAGGTTGATCCTGAAACTGGACAAGAAACCCACACCGTATCATACTTTAAATTCCTTGGAACATTTACTAAAACTTCTGTCGATGCATTATATGAAGTTAGTGATGCAGTTCCAGACGAGACTATATATACTGTAGAAAATCCAGAAGTATCAACAATTCAGAATTATAAATATGTAACTAATGGCAGTAATCAGATTTATGCCAAGTTAACCATTGATCCGCTTGAGTATATGATCTTAAGTGTTAGTGATTCTGATTTGAAAAAGGCTATGGATCAGATTCTTGAGGATGAGGTTTATACTACTGAAGGACTTTGCGATTTAGGTAACACTGAATTAAGCTTCCAATCATATCTTGCAAACATGGCTATTTCTGAGGATGGTAATTATTTCTATCCTATTTCAACAGTGAATAGTACTAATTATATGACAATTGGAAACTCAGCTACCAAGATTTCTCAGGACTCTTACAAACTCTACATGTCAGCTCCTTGGGATATTGATACTGGTACTCTTGGATGGAAATTCTATGCTTCTCCTAGTGTTCTTTATTGGGAATCAGTAGCTAGAAATAGACGTAATAATAATGAGTTTGCTTCAATTATAGGACAGTCTTATGGTTTAATGCAATATCAAAGACCTGTTACTGAATTCAACAAGAAGACTCGTCAATTATTGCTTTCAAGAAGAGTTAATACTAATATGTGGAATGTAGCAACTCAAGCTTGGAATATGAATGATTGCTATACCAAACAGAATGAGAATAATATTATGAGTGAAGATGGTAATTCTCGTCTTATGATTAGAATTAGTAAAGCTATGCCAACTCTTCTCAGACAATTTATCGGACGTAAGATCACAGAACCACTATGTGCTGAGGTAAGAGGCGTTATAGACTACTTCTTTAGAACTAATATTATCCCAATGAATGTTACAGTTGATGCATATCAGATATTCTGCGATTATGATGAGACTCTAGCACGTCAAAACAAGATTAAGGTAGTCATAAATTGCAGATACTCAAGAAGCTTGAAATTTATTACTGTGGTAAATAGAGCCTTTGATACGGGAATGGATATCTCTAATCCTGACTAATTTCAATATAAAGAAATATAAATTAAAGGGAGGGGAACAGTAAAACTCTCCTCCCTATTAGTTAAAACAATATGGGAAAAAATTAACAAAAATAGAAGCAGAAAGTATAGTAATTAGTAAAATTAAAGACAAGAATAGTAATGGTGCTAGTTTAGAGTTTTTGGGATTTATAAATGATCTGTGGGAAGGAAATACCACCAAGTTAATTCTTAGATGTAACAAACATAATACTATCTGGACATCTACTACATATAATAATTTTTGCAAGGATCATACTATAGGATGTGTTGAGTGTAAGGGGGAGAGAACTAAAGAGGTTCACACTATTAGCCCGGAGAAAGCTTTAAGTATAGCAGAAACAGCACAATCTAATAGTAGTAGAGCTAATGAAAAACATTATATACTTGATAAAATATTATCATCATATACAGGATATCACAATGACGTGATTATAGAGTGTCCTGTGCATGGGGAATTCAAACAAAAATTTTCTACAATTGCTCTAGGAAAGGGAACATGTCCAGAATGTTTGAGAGAGTCTAGAATAGTAGCAAAAATTGGCGATGAATCAACTATTTTAGAACGAATTAAATGTAAAATAGATAATCTAAAAATTAGAGGATACAATATTCAATTTTTGGGATTCGTTGAAACCAATACAACAAATTTAAATAAAAGACATTTAAAATTATATTGCTCCGATCACAACAGATACTGGGAATCTACGATTTATGATAACTTTATAAGGACTGCTGGAATATTTTGTCCAGACTGTTCTAGCTCTAAATCTAAAAAAATATCTGAAAAAGAAAAATACTGTCTATGTGAACTTAATAAACATACTCTAATAACAGATATAAATACGCAATATAGAATTGAACTTGATGATGAGTCTCAAAAATTACTAAATAATCTAAGTGGAGTTATTATAGTAGATTTCTATATAAAGAGTATTAATGCTATAATTGAATATAATGGGGGACAGCATTACGAGTTCATACCATATCTTCAAAAGTATTATAGTAGATATGTTAATCAAGTCAACAGAGATCTATACTTAAAGAAGTACTGCAAAGAAAATAATATAAAACTGTTAATTATTCCATATGTGGATGACAAAAGAATTCCTGAAATAATAGAAAAATTTATTAATAATGGGATTGATATTACAACAAAGGTTGAGCCTAAATTATTACCTGCTATTGTAGAGAATAATTGTAGGAGCTTAATTGTATTGAACAATGGACAAGTTTAAATTAACTGATCTAAAGAGACAGTTATTTATAAGAAGTACGTTATTATCTATTGATGGTTTAGATGAGATTCTAAGCTTAAACAACGCTCTTAGTCCGGATGAAATTTTATTTGAGATTATAAATAGAGGTTTACGTGAATTTGAAAACTGTTACCCATTAGTTCTTGAGATGAAACTTAATAGAGAACAGATGGGTACTTGTTATGGTATGGAAGGATTTTATGAAATTAAGTCAAATTTCACATTATATTTAGATTGTGTAATTTCAGAGGATCAGATTGTTCTTGTTCCAAATTCAACTCCACAATATCGAGTAATGGGAAGTTGGCCTACATTCGGAAATTATGTATATTGTTCTGAATATAGACGTCCGTATTTATTCTTAAATGACATACCTCAAAATCAGCAATTCTATCTTAGGGGTATCTGTTCAAGGCCTATCATACCAGACTATCTCCCAGACAGATCATTTAACCCAGATTCAAAAAAAGCTGCGGTTTATTGGATGAATGGTCGCGAGGGATTTAGAACCAGTTTATTCCTAGATTTATGTCTTTGCTACCTCCTAGATTTCATACGTCAGATGAAGGCAAGTATAAGTCTTCCTACTATGAGTGTGGATGTATTTAGTAATGTCGATGCTGCATATCAAGAATTACGTGCAAGATGTGACCAAACCATACTTCAATCAGGTTGGTATGGAGATTTATTAGTTTAAAACTTATATATATTATGATTATATTAAGACAGAGGATATATGCAAAACGAGACTATACTACTATTGATGGCAAAGCTCTTCCAAAAGACTTAAAAGAGAAGGTTGTTAAGAGGAGAGCTGCTTGGAAAGATAAACTACTTAAAGAGAGAGAAAAGATTAATAGGAGTGTAGATAGAGGTGAACCGGCAATAGTATCAAAATTTAAAAGATTATTTCATCCTGAATATAAATATGATCCAGAAAAGGTACGTACAGAAAAATATGGTCGTATTTTAGAGAAGGTTAGGAATGAAGAAGATTATCTTAGAAGAGATGTAAAACAAACCGCTTATTTCAGAGATCCGAAGCATCAACGGTATGAGTGGGGTTAAATAAAATAAATATAACTAATATGATTATATTAAGACAAAAAGAATATGCAACCTTCGCTGAAAGAGCACATATTGCAATGAATAAAATCCCCAAGCCGTCTTCTATAAAAGAGGTTGCTGAAAAAAAGTCAAGAGAGAAAAAAATAGCGGCTATAAGAAAAATAAAACAGACATTAGGTGAGGAAGGAACCGGTGGGAAGCATGGAAAATCTATTGGTGGATTTTTTAGAGGCAAAAGTGTAAGGGCTCGTGTTAAAATGGGCCAGGTTTCTCCAGAGGCAGTAAAGAAATTAGAAAAGAAAAAAATAGCTGAGGTTCTTAAAGATAAGTCTATAAGTCCGGAGGCAATGGAGGAAAAACTTAGAGAGACCGTTGGAACTAAGGTAAAGAAAGGTGCTAAAAAAGTTGTAGAGAAAACAAAAGAGGGTGCAAAATCATTATACGAAGATACTAGTGGTGTCGCTGGAAAAGCTGCCGAACTTAGTGTTAAGCATCCAGGAATAGGTGTTGGCAATGCTGTAACTACTATTGGACCTTTTGCTCTTCCTGCCGCTGCTTGTGCTGCTGTTCAAGGTGCTACTGCCGCTACTCATGCCGGTACGATAGGTGGAACTGCTGGAGAGTGGATCCTTCAAGATATCCCTGTAAAAAGAGCTGTTAGAGATCCGGAGACTGGAAAAAGACTTAGAGATGCTGGTGGTAAGGTCATAAGAAGAAAACCAGTACCTCTTAGTAAAATATATGGCCGGTGGGGAAGAAAGTGTGGAAAACATGTAGAAGGTATTTTTGAAGGAAAACCGATAAAAGGTTCAATAAAAAGAGCAGCCAATACAGTAAAAGAATCTCATCATGCTTGCCATCCATATGAATCAGTAACAGAATAATTTTATACACCATGATTATATTAAGACAAAAAACATATGCTGAGAAAAAAAAGAGTAGCTGGATGGATAAAGTTATAAATACTCTTATGTCAGACCCAGAAAAAGATGCGAAGAAAATTAGAGAAAGTGGAGAAAGGCGTATTCAACGGGCAACTAGTGAAAATCCCAGCTTTTTTTGTAAATTAAGAAAGAAAGTTGATCCTAAATTTGGAACGACTGAGTGGGTTGCAAAAAAGAGGAGAGAAATTGATCGGATGGCCTCTTCTTTTAGTTAATAACTAGAAAATTGATATAGATTAGATCTGCTAGAATTTAATAGAAATAAAAATATGATAGAGTTTAGGCAGAAGGATTTTACGATACCTGAGGGACATTACACTGGGCCAAAAGATCAGGAGGAGTTACCTGGTATTTTTGAGACTGTGGGTAAGAGTGCAATAGGGGGAGCTATACTTGGAGGTATTGTAGGAAAACTAGATAAAAACATAACCACTACTAAGGGTGCTCTTGAAGGTGGAAAATATGGGGCTTTGGCAGGAATTGTTTTAAAGCTTTTCATTAATCATCTTCACAAGCCAATGTCAACTATTAAATATCAGGAAGTCGACAGAAACATAAGACGTGAGTTTGGTATATATAGAATAGCTGGCGTTACAGTGGGTGATAAAATAGATAAGAGAGCAAGTGTTGATGAAAAGTTTAGTTTTAATGATAGAAATGTGACTAAATATAAAATCAACATTAGTATTTATAAGGATGAGGTTACACTATATACACTTAACTTAACTGATCCTGAGATAGATAAGCTTTCTAGTATATTAGATTATTATTGTAAGAAATATTATGGAATGAATTATGACTCGTTCCTCCTAAATCAGAAAGTAAATGCATATAGTGTTAAGATTGTGTTTACTAATTATCAAGTCATATCTAATTTCATAATGGAAGTTTCTAATGCTCTTGAGACTAAAATCAATCTTCTCGACTCTGATGCACTAGTTAAAGGTAAATTAGTGTTTGCTGATGAGGATAATGTGGAAGATGGAGAAGCGCGAAATTTTAGTTTATCGGCTATAGATAAGAGAGACATTCTTAAAGTATTGACAACGAGTTCCGGCAGGATTGGTCATTTATTTTTCGTTGATGATATAAAGAGTAGTGTAGCTTTTAAACTTATTGAATACTTAACTGGATTGATTAGGAAAACTGATGATAAAATGCAGTCTCCAAATAGTAAGTGGACAGCAAGGGAGGACTTAGGTAATTATTATTTACAGAGTGTTCTAAAGAAGTTGCATTATGTGGAAGGTTTCAATTATACTATAGCCGATAAAAAAGCAAGGTCCAATATGTCGCTTATAGATGGATTATTTTTGGTTACTACTAAGAAAGACAGCCAAGATATGAAAGATATAGATGAGAAGTATTGGAAAAATTTAAAACTTAAAATAAATAGGGCTGATACTGGGAAGGCAATAATTTATACCTACAATATAGAGACGAAGCTTGATTTTGAATTTATGCTTAAAAAACTAATGTCAACCGGTATAGTCTTTAATATTTTTAAATAATGATAATCTTAAGGACAACCAATTACTCGATAACAGATAATATGGTTAATAATATAACAATGAGATTAGATAGAGAAGGTATAGAAGATTATGAAGTATCTGACACTATACCACAGGACTCTATCAGCATAACATCAGATCTTAAAGACACTAAGATCTATATTCCCACAGATTTTGAATATTCTCAGTTCGAAATAGATGATTATATTAGATCACTTGTTTCTTATATGAGACCTACCACAACTTTTGATAGGAATATATATGTTATGAAATTAAGTGGAAGATTAAGTGAGACTCAGTATTTTAAGTTAGTGAAATATATAGCAACGAAGCATGAGTTTTGTGTAATAATTAATAAAGAAAATTAAAATGAATAACCAGGAAGATATGGCCTCTAGGAACTTAGAGAAGGCTAATAAATTATACTCAATAGGTATGAAAAATATTAAACTACAAATGAAACTCCTAGGAACTGATTTTGTAGTGTTGCGTCCCAAAGATACTTCTAAATGGAAGAACGTTTTTGGAGGTACATATTCTTCTGACAGTACCTTGGAAAATGATTATGAACAATTTACAACGCGCTTAATCATTAACCAGAACGAATTTAGAGATGTTTGGAATAGAAATAGAGATACACTAGAGTCTTATTCTCCTGATGGTTCTCTTAGAGTTGGAGATGAATTACAATATACAAGAAATAAGAGAACATATAGATTTAAGATTTCTATGAAGCAGGGATTTTCTGAAGCTGCTGAAGTGCTCTATATATATACATTATCTAGTATAATCGAAACTTTAGATGAGTAATAGAGATGGCAGATAAGATCTTAAAGCAAAATAAAATTCCTGGATGTGAAAGATTAACTAGGCCTGAAGAAATAAAAGCCCTCTCTAAATATCTAGGGAATATTAAAGAGGTACTAGAAGAAAATACAGACCTAGAAGACACAAACTTAGAAATACCAGGAAAAACAACAGGTCAATTCCACAAAGTAAGTAAATTGCCTGGTGAATATGAAAAATTAGATACACAAGATAAAATAAGCTCTCTAGAAACTGAACGACTTGAATTAGAAGATAACAGAGATACTATATTAAGTAACTATATAGATACTTTAGAAGACCTTAGAGACACTAGATTATCAGACTATAAAGAAAACCTTGAAGATAATAGAGAAGAACCTGACTTAAGTGATTATAGAGAAGATTTAGAAGATACTAGAGAACAAACATTAAGTACCTATAAAGAAAACTTAGAAGATACTAGAGATGTTGAATTATCAGAATACGTAGATAATTTAGAAGATAATAGAGAACAAGCATTAAGCAATTATAAAGAAAGTCTTGAAGATTCTAGAGAGCCTAACTTAAGTAATTATAAAGAAAATCTTGAAGATACTAGAGAACCCGATCTAAGTAATTATAAAGAAAATCTTGAAGATACTAGAGAACCCGATCTAAGTAATTATAAAGAAAATCTTGAAGATACTAGAGAACAGTCTTTAAGTGATTATAGAGAAGATTTAGAAGACATCAGAGAGCAAACATTATCAGACTATAGGGAAGATTTAGAAGATACTAGAGAACCTAACTTAAACGACTATAAAGAAAGTCTTGAGGATTCTAGAGAGCCTAACTTAAGTACATACAAAGATTCAATTTCAGACTCTAGAGAAGATGTAGTATTAAATTCAGAATCAGATATTTTAGATTTTGGAAGAAATATAGATGTAGAGGGGCTCCCTGATTATAAAGATACTATAATTGATGATAGATCAATACCACTAAGTGATTATCGAGATGACCTAGTAGATGATCGTACAAATAGACTTGAAGATTATCGAGATGACCTTTATGATCCAAGAAATCCAGCATTAGAGGATTATAGAGATGATTTAGTAGATGGTCGTACAAATGAGCTTGAAGATTATAGAGATGATTTAGTAGATGGTCGTACAAATAGACTTGAAGATTATCGAGATGATTTAGTAGATGGTCGTACTAATGAACTTGAAGATTATAGAGATGACTTAACTGATCCTAGAGAAAATGAACTTGAAGATTATCGAGATGATTTAACTGACCCTAGAAATCCAGCATTAGAAGATACAGTAATAGAGCGTCCTGATAATAGTGAAGAAGATGCTAGAATAGATGGTGTATTTCCTAATAATGAATGGAATACAGATGGTTCTCCCGGTTATTATGGAAGCTTCGATAATGTTATTCCTAAATTAGTTGATGATAGGGAAAATGAGCTTGAAGACACTGTTATTCCAATTCAATATGGTCCTGGAGAAAATCCTAGAATAGATAGTGAGTACGATTATATTGATAACTCTATTGATTTAGGAGAAGCTGATCCAATAATTCAACAGAAAGCTAAGAATAAGTTTAATAATCATAGGAAAATCATTGAGAGACCTGATAATAGTGAAGAAGATGCTAGAATAGATGGTGTATTTCCTAATAATGAATGGAATACAGATGGTTCTCCCGGTTATTATGGAAGCTTCGATAATGTTATTCCTAAAATAGAGGGTATTAATGAGGTCGATTCTTTATATGATGCTATAATAGGTTTAAGCGAGCCAGATCCAAATCCTAGAGTAAGCGGTGAGTATGATTATATTGATAATTCTACTAACAGCAGCTTTTCTAATCCAGAGGGAGTAGAGGGAGAGGTAGGTAAAGATAAATTTGAGAGTCATCAAAAAGTCATAGAAAGACCTGATTCTGTTCCTTCTATTTCTAGCTTTTTTGCTGAGGGTAATATTACAGAGATAGAGCAGTATCTAGAAAAAAACGGAGGCATTAACACCTATGCCTATACTAAGGAATTACCAGAGGGTTCAAATTCAGATCCACTATATGAACTTTTAAATACTGTCTCTGGACTAAGTAATGAAGAGTTATATAATTTAGTTGTTCAGTTATTAAAAGATAGAAATGGTGGTAGTTTAGATATTGACGCTTCGCCAGAGTGGAAAGAAAGAATGGCAGCTATAGAGTCGTTAATGAAGACATCCCCAGAGAAAGTAAAAAGGATTCCTTTTATAGAAATATCAGGAGGTATGTTTGGTAGGGGTAGAAAAAGACCTGGCCGCGATGCTAGAGATGATAATAAATACGACTATATAGACAATGATCTAAGTGCAGATGATGATATTAGGCTTGAAGAAAAGCGCATATTTAGTCACACTAATGAGCAATATCAAAGAGTACCTGTAGCAGAGTTACCAAAAACTACTAAATTGGGGTTAGAATATATAAGATTCTGGACAGAAAATATAACAAACCTTGCAACAGATAATAATTTTGTAAAGATGTTAGATTCTGTTGGTGTTTCTCTTCCGTGGTTAGGAATAAGCGGTAGTGAGTTTAAGAGAGATTTATTAGAAGATATATTATGGACTCTATTACTTGGAAGAAATATTTTAGAATTCTCTTTATGTACTGAAAGAGATCGTCTTCCTGGTAAATCTACAGCCGTAGGTCAGATACTAGATGATGCTATGAATATAAAAAACCAAGTTGAGGGTAGCGGAAAAGCCAGCGTAACCTCAGTCTTAAAAACTAGTCTCAAAGTATTATCAAAATACCTACAGGATAAACCAAACCCAATAAATAGACCTGACACTGGAGATTTTAGAAACCCACTAAAATACTTTTCTGGTAAGGATGAGGCGTACATGGGTATTCTTAAAAACCAAGCCCATGATAAGGAACAGCCAGCAACAGCATTTTCATATGGAAACTCTAGATATGAAGATAACCAAGAGAAGGGTGATGTTGGAAAGCTAAGAAAGGGTATAGACAATCTCGCTAAAAATATGAAACAAATATTTAAAGGGGATGATGAAATATATCTTTTTAGCGATAATTATCTAAATGGTGGCGGAATCAGAACAACCTTAATGGATCTATGCAGTAATAAAGGATATGAAGGAATTGAGAAAGTAGGAAGTGTTGAAAATTTACTAGAATTATTAAAGAATAGCGATTACATAACTACACCAAGTAAATTTGGAACAATTCATGTTGGTAACTACGGAGTACAAATGTTGGACTCTAATGCATACTGGGAAGTGGTAATTGAACCTCTCTGTGATAAAGGGTTGAATGGTGGATTTTCATATTTACCTTGTTTTAATGAAATTAATGTTATAAATTGGTGTACTCATGGGGTTATGACTTCTTATAATAAGTGGGTCCCAATAAGCAATTTTGAGTTACAGAAGGCTAAATTGACTAATAAAACAGTTGGGTTATTTGATGGTGAGTTTTCATTCCCTGTTTCAATAGAGTTCACAAATGAATTCAGAATTACTGTAGTAGACGATCAGTTCAAGTCATGGAGGAATTATTTTCAGAAATGTATGGATGTTGCTGTATATAACTCTGAAGCACACAATGAGGATTTCTACAAAGATAACGGTATTGTGTGGGAAACTGTTGATAAAGAAACTGGAAAATTAGTAATAAATCCTGATTTTACAGCAGTTGCATCAAAAGCAGTTACAGCAATAGATAAATCAATAATTTCTGTATCGTTCTATAAAAACATAACATTTAGAATAAGAATATATGTAATGACCCCTCAATTCTCAACCATTAGACGATTTGATCTTTTGTGTGTACTTAAAGAGTTCTCAGAGGAATATTCTGGTGATATTGATGCAGGTGGTGTAGATCTTAATGTAACTTTTTCTATAGTAGGTGAAAATCCATCTCTGACCGCTACAGAAGAGGGAGATGGAGGATCAGATACTGCTTCAGATAGTGATGTTGGAGATTCTGACGAGTTTGAATCAGAACAAGAAACAGAGCCTGAATTTATAGATACAAATGCTTCTATGGATGGATACAACATTATTGCTTAATGTTTAACTAAATAAAAACATAAAATCATATGTACATAAAGGTAGGAAAAACTAATATTAAGTATCGTTCGAATGTTGATGATTTTATGATTTTTTCAGAGATTGTAGATTCTCAGTTATCATATGAAAATCCGACATTAGTTAGAACGAAAGATGAGTTAGATATTTGGTTTGGAAGAAATTTTGCTTCAAGAAACTACTTTAATGAATTATTAAAAAGTGGAGTTACTTTATATTTATACAAACCTATTGAAGAAAATAATACAAAAGATATAGATGATTATATTGATATAGAAACTTACTATATATTCCCTGAAATATTCTTAGATCTTCCACAACAGGGTGAATCTGGGTATGCTTATTATTTAAATACAGTAGATAATATAAAACATTACTATACATTTGGTAGAAATAGTGATAATATATATACTTGGATACCAGTGAGTAGCTTAGATGGTTATTCAGTGTATGATAATGAATTTTACAGTATATACGATTTACCAACATCCGGAAGAGTGGGTACTGTTTATTACGTTAAGAATATTCCGTCATATAGATTGTGGTATATCTTCGAAAATGGTGAGTGGAGGGAGCTAAGTAGTCAAGAAGAGCTTAATACTTATACTCCATATCGAAATCTATTCTCCATTGATTCATCTTTACCTGAGAGTGGAATATTTAAGTATAAAGTTCTATCTGATAAGTCTTGGTATGTTTGGAGAAATGATACCTGGGAGAAGACTATAGAGGATGATATGCAAGAATTTCCAATATATTTTGATACTCCAGATACACTACCTACAATAGGAGATAATTATAGGTATTATGTTAGTGGTACTTGGTATATTTGGTTAGCAGACTCTTGGACCTCTGAAGATATATTTCCGCAAAACCTAGATAATATGAGTGGATCTTTAAATAACAGAGACACACTGATGATTTCTAAACCGGATAATGAAGATAGTCAGGAATTTCACACACCTTATTCATATCCAGAGTTTAGGTTATTTGAAGATAATCATTTAGGCATCTTTTCTAGATCTTATGATATAGATTTCTCCAATGATATTACTCTTGATAAATCAGATTTGAATTATGTAGATATTGGATATAAAACAATGGCGTTTAAGCTATCATATACTTCAGAGGAGCTTGATAGTGGTTATATTATAATCAAATCTCAAATTCCAGATAGTAGCGGAAGTTTAAGAAATTATTGTTTTTATTCTATAGATGATCCAACTGACCTTTCTGCAGTGTATTATTATGGAGCTAGAACCAAAATAGATACGGTTCAAGACTTATTAGATCAATATGTAAGGCTTGGTTATAAAGTCTCTAAAACAGGAGATGAAGAGTACCTAATTTACTCAGGAAATATATTTGACTTTACAGAATTTTATACCTACAGTAATATAAAACTTACTAACTCTTTTGATAATACCGAAAATATTTTAACAGGATATATACAGAAAAATAAAGGAATAGAATTTTATAGTAAAACAATAGGAACAAGTTACGAAGATTCAGAAAACAACAAGGAATCACTTATATCAGTTAAAATTGAAAATACCGAATACGAAAAATGCCGTATAACACTGGGCAGATATGATTATACTGAAGTGTTTGAGGGTTCGTTATTTACTAATATAGGTGAAGATAGAATTGATAACGTAATAAACAAAACATCCAAATTAGTAACCTGTGATATATCTGGACTTAAAAATAGCGTAAAAACAAAAATATATAGTGATAAAATAGGTAGTAGTCATTGTATAGACTGTTCTGATTTTATCGGGTATTTTAATATATATAAGATTCACTATTATGTACCTGAAATTGGAGAGCCTGGAATAAAATATAAAGTATTTGATGGATTATGGAAAACTTGGGATGAAGATGAGGAGAGATATAAAGAAATAACCAGAATGTCTTATAATTTCTACAACCTCCAAGAAGAAATACTAAATTATCCAGATATAGAATCGCTACAGGATGAAATAGGTAGAAGTTCTGAATTTAAATATTTTGTTGAGTCAGAGAATAAGTGGTTTTTGTGGAAAGACAATAATTGGACTCCACTAATTAAAGAACTGCTTCCAAGTGATAGATATTCAATAAAGATTGAAAGACGTGATTATGAATATTACGATATATTTATTTTAGCGGGTAACTTCTCTGAAACATTTAGTGGAAATCTATTTGAATTACAAGACATAATAAATAATTCGTCAGAAATTTTTGTTGATTTTAGATTTAAAGATTTATGTAACCAACTAAGAGAGGGTGAGTACTATCTAAGACGTGGTAAAAATGAGAAACAAACTAAAGACATGTATATTAGGTCGTTAGGTTGTTTGTTTGATACACAGATAGAGAATACTTGGCCTGATTTCTTCTTAGTACCAGATATAAAAAAATATATAAATAGTTTAGGAGAGATAGCTGACGTAGAAGAAAATGTATTCTTAAATCATGCGAAAGATTTAAATTGCCAGTTCTTAATTCAAAACAATGACCCAGAATATAAACTAGTAAATATAAAATTAGATTTAGGGATTGATGATTTTAATGATATAAAAGATCCGGAAGAACATATTTTATATTCAAATGAACACGGAACTGAATACAGAATCTACAGTGATGGGTCCTTACAAATATTTACTGATCGAGATGTAATTGAAGAATCTATATGTGGGGGTGATTTTATATTTAATTACCTTGAAGATGATTCAAATTATTTAGTATATTTTTACAGACCGATGACAATATTTGGAAGACCTCGACCTGCATATTATACGTTTGTTAGCAGTCTAATAAATAATAAACAATCTTTTACTGAGACTTTGATAAATTATGATTCTCCCCTAGAATCAGACCCATATGAAATCGATCCACAGAGTATATCAGAAGATTTAGAAGAACATAAGAGTAATTTTTTAATAAATAATAATCATGAGTATTATTATAAAAAATACTTCAATGGACCAGATTATTATACTACTATATGGATGAGATTTGTACTCGGAAAGATATATAGAGAAATTCAAAAAGGTAGGTGGACTTACCTATCTCAAAAATCAGTAAGTATTGCAGAAACTGAAATAAAAAACACGTTGGCTAGGATACAAAATAGATTTTCTATAGTAAGTTTGATAATATTAACTAGTATAACTCCTAATTTAACAAAGAATTATCTAGAGCTCACGATTGATACTTATGTAAACGATCTCATGGATAATAACATGACTCTGGATATTACTGTAAATTACAATGAATTTAATACAGATTAATAATGGCAACAGTTAAAGAATTAGTTCGTGCAAGTAACGGACATATGAATTTTATTGACTACGAAGGGACATATAGAGATAATAATAAAGAATTCCTTAGAGGCGATATGTGGGAATTCTCTATGTTCAATGCTCCTAAGATTGTCTATTATCCAGGAGATACTATCATGAATGCCAGACTTAATGCAATCAATGTGGCTATCGATAGTTCTGTTAATGGATTTGAGAAGAGAATGCGTGGTAACTATGTAATCAGACAACAGACTGGCCAGCAAACGAGTGGGCAATTGACCTTAAGCTTTATTGATAAAGAAGATCAGGCTATTTCCTATTTTGTTGATGACTGGAGACAAAAAATTGCTGATCGTGATACCAAATATTCATTCAGAAAGGACGACTTGGTTTGTGATTGTAAACTTATCCTTACCAACTCAAGCCGTATTAGCGTTAGAGAGTTAATCTTCTATAACTGCGTAATTATGGATGCACCTCTGGATGAAAATGGAGTAGCTGAGGATGGAACAGATAGAGCAGATATTCAATTAAATCTATTCTTCGAGCACTACAGCCGCGAATTCACAAACTTATAATTTTAATATCAACTATAGAGGGATATGTGAGAAATTGTTATTTATCTTATGTATCCCTCTTTTACTTTACATTAATTAAGAAAAAAATATTATGGAGATTTTAACTTCACAATTACCTAGTGGAGGATATGGATATACTTTTCCAAGTGTCTCAATAAGCCCCATGACATTTATGGAAATATGTGATTACTTAGAAAATGTACCATCAGATCCACTTGATAAATACCTATACGATATAAAAGTTCTATGCAATGAAGATAGTAAAATTATGGACTGTTATGTTATGGATGTAGACTTTCTAATATTTTACAAGAAACTATGTACTATATCTGGAGACTTGAGTTACAATCTCTCTATAACATGTCCTGATTGTGGAACTGTTATAAAAAAGAAAATATCATTAGATAAAGATATACACTTCAAGCAAATAGATCCCAAAATAATGGATGGGGCAATAATTGAGCTTGGTGGAGAAAAATTTGAAACCTTTGTCCCCAGAATAAGAGACTTCCTTAAGGTATTTGAGAAGTACTTAGTCTATAGAAAAGTAGAGGACATAGGATTAATAAAAACAATTGCTCTAATAAAAGAATTCGAAAGAGAAGGAAATCTAGTAGAGGAGAAGGTATTAGGAGCAACACATGAAGATATTACACTATTATTGGCCTTAAAGGATTTGTATTATGATAGGGTTGAGAATATAAACGTTTTGTGTCCAGAATGTAGTAAAAATCAAGAAAGGAGGAAGTTAGTGGCAGTAAGTGTAGATTCGCTTATTGTCGATTTCTTTCGAGAATTATGTAACAACAGCCCAATTAATGCAACTAAAATTTTATTTAAATAAGTTTCTTAAGGTTGATAATATAGAAAACTACACACTAGGAACACTTAAAAAACTTGAAGAAGTATATGATGACTTTAAAGAGAAGACTAATGGAATCGATCCTGATTTCCCAGAAATTAGTTTTAAGACTAAGGGGACTAAATTAACTGTTGGGTCAAATGTATATGACTTAATGGATACTAAACCAGACCCAAATGGAGCTTTAAAGAGTACATTATATAAATTACCTCCTAGTAGTAATAAACGACAAGAAGACTAAATAAGATATGGCAGGAAAAAACCCAATGCAGAGTTATCAAGAGGCCACGAATCAACTACTTAATATAAATGCTCAAAGAAAAAGCAGATTAGAAGAAGAGAAGATGGCTGAAAATATAACTGCTACACAAAACAATACGTTATTACAGGCTTCGGGATTTGTATCTTCACAACAACCACAAGCCGCTGTAAATGCTAACCTTAATCCTGCTACTCAAAATATACTTGGGAATTATGGATTAGGTCAACCAAAAATTCAAAAATCTACTTCATCCTCTCAACAGGTTACTAAAGAAAATATAGTAATTAATAATAAAAGTACTAATATAACAAATAATAATGTTCAAGTACCAGCAAATATAGGTGGACCGGTTCAATCAAGACCAATACAATTTCAAGACCCCAGTCAGATAAAATTTAAAACTTGGCTATCAAATTCTTTCGCTCAACAAAATGAAATGTCTGAGAAAAGAAAAAGAGAATATGCTAAACGAGATGCTGAATTAGTGAGAACCAGTAATAAATTAATGACAAGATTAAAAGAAACTGGAACGTTAATAGCAAACTCTCCTAAAAATATGGCATCAAGTATGACTAACCAATTAAAAACTCTATTAATTGTGTTTGGTTTTGCTTATCTCGCTAAAAATTGGCCAAAATTAATGAGGAGCTTACAGAATATCGAAACTAAAGTAATTGATTTCTTTAGTCCTGATGGCGGTCTAGCTCATATGTTGGGAGGAAAAGAAGGAGAAAGCGTTGGAGAAGCTCTTAGAAATTTGTTCTTGGATAAAGATGAAGGTATTCTAGCATTCGTAAGTCAATGGTTAAAGAACAAATTCGAGGAAAGAAGAGAGGCAGTAAAGAAATTAGTAAAACCTGATGTTTCCTGGAAGAATGGAGCTGGAGTTGGTAATAACATAACTAGAATACTTGGAAGTGTTGTTGGATACCTTGGAGATATTCTAAGTGCCTTAATGGATCCATCCACTGCCGCACCACACGCAGTAAAAGGGATGGCTGAAAAATCTGAATCTGAATATCAAGAAAATAACCAAAGTATCTTAAGAGATAGAACTAGGATAGAAACCTATGATGGTGCTGGTAACCGAATTAAATCAGATTCCTCAGCTGGTGATAAAGCAATAGTTGAAGGTAGCTATGCAGGTGTTAAGCCTGGTTCGATAGACAAAAAAGGAAACCTAATAAATACTCCGGCAGCTACTATTGCTCAAGGAAATGAAATACAAAAAGCAATAGAAGATGCTAGAACTACAGGACATCTAGAAATATCTAAGGTTGCTACAGGTCTCTCTAGGTTACAAGAATATTCTAAGAAAAACGGCAATGTTATATTATCAGAAAGCTTTTTACGCACTGTTCTTGGAGATGAGGGATTTAAAGAGCTTGGACTTAAAAGAGGAACTTTCGTATATGTAAGTAGAGAAAAAACTGATGAAGAGAAGGCAGCGGACGTACTTGCCGGTCGACCAAATCCAATTTCTCCTTTGAAGGGTGCTTTAGCGGCAGATATCATAGCATTAATTGCTAGAGAGTACAACAAGTTAGGACTTCCTGAGACAACCCTAGAACTAAAACGTCCAAGCGAGATTGATCCAACTACAGAGAAAACTGTACATAATATACCTACTCCAAAGAATCTATATGAAGTAACTCCCGAAGCCTTACAGAAAATATTAGATAAGGCAACTAACACTGAAAATGCTAATGCAGATTTGAAGAATGAGAGTTACGTAAGTTCTATCAGAAAATCTCTTGAGGACCAAGTTACAGATCCGGAATTAAAGAAAAATATAACAAGAGATATAGATGTAGAAGATTTATATTCAGTAAACCACATGATGGATCAGCACAGTGCTCAAATGCATGATATGTGGGAACGAAGTAGGTTGAATCGCGGAGTTGACTATACAACAGACTGGACTAATTACGGTATGGATTTAGGTAGAGACTGGTTGACCCGTAATCTTGGATATACTTATGATCAATTTAGTATTGATTCTGGAGATGTTGGTCTGCGGGCTGCCGCCAACTCTTTCAATGATAGATTTAGAGATGCTGGGGGACACGTGTACCCATTAAATAAATATAGAGGACTTTGTACTGCAGGACCAGCAACATTTTACGAAGATGCTGGAATAAAAGGAATACGACACAAGTTCTGGGAAAAGGGAAAAACATATCATAACTCTACTACATCAAGTTTAGGTGATGTTGGATTTAAAATGGTATGGCATGGAACTAAAGAACAAGGACTTACTACTGATACTCTTAGAGCAGCCGGTTATGATCCAAAGCCTGGAGATATAATGTTATTATTTGCAAAAGGACTAAAGTGGTCAGAGAAACATCCTGGTGGAAGATCTGGACACGGCGAAATGTGGAATGGACAACAGTGGGTATCAGATAAATATCAAGGACAAAGAGCATGGTGTTATAGTGGAGGTGAAGGAAGACTTGGTAATTATTCTTGTCAGGTTTGGAGATACGACACTACTGGATTCGGTGATAAACAACAGTCTAAAATAGTAGAAGAAGATATTAAACCAGTAGATGAATTAGTAGATGATGGTATAACAGATCTTAGCAATTATAGTAATGATACTGGTATAACACCAACACCAGCAGAGGGTGCGAATTCTTCAGCTTCAGGAGGAACATCTGGAGGATCAACTGTACCTACTACACCAACACCCCTACTAGTTAATCAATCTACATCTACACCATCTACAGAAGATATGTTTAATAAATATGGTGCTAATAGTAGTGTATTTAGCAAATATTTTGGTGGTGGGGGTAGTGGTGCTTCAAGTGGATCAACAGCGGCTTCATCAGAATCACCTAAAGTAGATAATGAATATAGTAATGCATTTCTTAAAAATACGCAATATAAATTTGCAGATTTAAATAGCGCTACGGCAACACCAACTCCAGCTAGTGATACTATGAATACTGTACCGGCAACGTTCACACCTGCTACCTCTGTTGTATCTGAGTCTAGTAGTTCTGTTGGAGAAGGCAGTTCTACATCTAGTGACGCAGGTGGTAGTTCCTCTATGACTTCATTTACGGATAATGGAAAATTTGATATCATAAATTGTATTAGGAGTTATGGTATTGAATTAGAGAATATAAATAAAAATTCGGCTAAGACATTGCAAATATTAGGAAACTCTTTCCCAAGTTTTGCTCAAGGATTTGATAATATTGTCACTGCAGTTGAAAATGGTAATAAGCCGAAGAATCCAGAAAAATCACCTAATGCACCCAGTAAGACCGATATGAACAGTACATTTAATAAGTATGGAAATAGAAATAAAAATAGTTAAAATATATGGCTAAAATACAAGGATGGTATTATGATCAACAATTAAGGTCACCGCTTACCTCAGTCACCCTCCATGCGAATAAATGGTGGCAAGAATCTACGTCTGAAGATGGTAAAACATCTGGTCAATTTATAAATTGGAAGCAGATTGGAGATAATGACAATGGTTTTGGGAAAAGAGGAGGTAAGTGTGATGATGATGTATTTACCAGAGCACCACTAAAAAATCAAGATGGCACCTCAACAAACTTAGATGGATGTGGATATGGTTTAGATCCTATATGTACATCTTTATTACAGGAAGATTTTAGTGTATCAATATCAAATACTTGGTCAGAGTTCGGCGGTGATCCTATAGGCGAAACTTGGAATTCATTGAGGGGGCCTTTAAGTGGAATAGCAAAGCCCCTAATTAACTCAATAAATGAATTGTTTAGTAATAATGATGAAGCAATGGCCGACGAGAATAGTAATAGGGGCAGGTTTTCAAAATTATTGGAAAGGGCTGTAGATTGGGCTCACAGAAAATATGATAGAATTGTAGATAATAATGATATTGATATAGTCTCCTTCTTGAATAAAGCCATTGTAACACAGGGAACTAGATTTTCTTACTATGGAGGAACAGGTATTAGTTTCGGTGGTCTCGGTATGAAGTTTACTATATTTCCTAAGTATGATGGTGAAACATTTATTGAAGTTCCTGAGCAAGTAGAAAAGTTATATCCATATTTTATCGGACAGATGGAGTCGTTTGAAGACGCTACTGGAATTAATGGTGATGAGGATGACGGTTCATTTCAAGGACAAGTTGCTAATAAATGCTTTATGTTCCAAAAACCACCAGGAGGATATTTGACAGAAATGTTTGATATAGATATAACACAAGAAGGTACACTAAAATTAAAAATTGGTGGATATTATGAGATTAATAACCTAGTGTGCTCAGACATTATGTTAAACTTTTCTAAAAATATGGTCAAGAATCCAACTAACAATACGATTTCTCCGTTATTTTGTGATGTAGCAATAAATCTAAGAGCATCAACTAAATATACTGATAGAAAACTGAAAGATTTTATTAGTGGAAATGGAAAAATGAAGGACTTCACAAAAGAAATTAATAAGAGTATTGAAGAAAATCTTGATGCTGAAAGAAAAGAACTAGATAATTTATTGAAAATTGATAAACCAACATATATAATCGATCATTAAAATGTACAAAAGAGAACAAAAAATACAGAATTCTGTTTCAGAACTTAGTAATTATATTGAGGGGTTTGATGTATATAACTCACTTTTCTTACAGAGAATCTCAAATCCAAACTTAACTAGAGAAAAATATAGAATTACTGTTCACGAGTATAGACCTGATCTTATGGCATTAGATTTTTATGGTGATTCTTCGTATATGGGAATTTTATTAGTTCAGGCAAAAAGAAGATTAACTGGTCTAGGTAGAGGAGTTGTATTAGAGCTATTACCAAAAAATATAATCGATAATATAATTTCAGGGTTATAATTATGGAAGAAAATGCATATAGAATATCAGTTGACTTTACTCCGTGGAATGAAAAAGGATGTATGGTAGTCAGTCTACACCTCTTCGAATGTTTGGGAGGAGAAATAGCAAATGGAGATATGGAATTGAACTGTCCGGATATTGATGAGGCTTTGGAACTAATTACAGAGGAACAAACTGGTAATATTATAATAAAAGATAATAATGATGATGGCTTAAAATATGAGGTTCCAATTTTTATCGAATCCAGAAGATATTTTGAGAACATTCTGAATATTAGTTTTACCTGCATTAGCGATAAAAGCTTCTATACCGACAGAATATCTCTCGAACACGCTGATATTAATGATGCCTTAGATTCTTTATATCCAGGAAAAAAAGATATCAGAACAAAATCAGACTTAAACAATAATATCCCAATCTATCAAACAGATGAGACTAACTATAGTTTATGTGAAAGATTAGCTTATTCATTTAAGAAAGATACAATATTTGCCTTTGGAATGGAGGGATTTATGTTAAAGGATACAATCGGTACAAATTCATTAGGAGAAGATGAGAAGAGCTATGAATTAGTATTTTTAGGAATGGGAGATATGGATAATACTGACATGTATAATTTAACATACGATAAGATCTTAAACACCGAACCTTTCAATCCGTGGGAAGACAAAGACAAAGACTTATCTACCACTAAAGAAGACTATACTGACTTAGAATTCAAAAATTGTAGGGCATTGATAAATTACACCACATATAATATAGTAGGTAAGGATTATTATGATCTCCAAGAAACCTATAATTATAACTATAACTTGATGAATTCTAATTACTATACATCTTTCGAAATAACTGGTGAATATATACCCCAGTATAAAATTGGGGATGTCCTTACCTATAAACGGGCTAACCAAAAAGTAAATTACCCATTCACTAAATTTATTGTAGCCTCTAATGAATTTTATTTCTCACAAAATGGAGCTTCAAGAAGAGGACCACATGGAAAACAGTATGAGTGGACAACCGGATTACTTGGTATAGAGCCCGGTAAGTGGAGTGAAGAAACAAAGAATGATGGAAAACTATTATAAACATATTAATTTTATTTTAATGACATGAATACTAACATGAATATGGGATGGACAGAAAATCCGGACCTAAGCAATTCTGATTTATTAGAAATTTCCAGTAATACTGGATATGATATTTTAATTGGGGCTAATAATGGAGAAGAAGTTAGAAGAGCTAATCAAGTAAAACCATGGCCTAAAGATGAAGATATATACTTCCCTTCATTAGAACCAGAACCTGATCCTGACCCAGATCCTGAACCCGAACCCCCTACTCCTACTAAAAATTATCCTGATCCTGTTATATTTAGTGTAGCAAAAGTAGTAGCAGAAGAAGGAGAGACTAAGGTTGTTACTATTGAGAATTATAATGAATTTATTAATGGTGCTGTACCTCAAGAATTATATGGAATAGAAAAAAGTAAGGCATTTAAACTTGGTTACTTTGACGGTAAAGCAACTACGGAACTTGATGGTGTAGATGATTTGAGCAAATTCGAATATTTTACAGTTAACGTAAATGATAACAAGACTGTTGTAGAAGTAGATGCAGTACCAAATTATAGTTACCCTTCCAAAATCGATGTTTTATATGACAAAGATATTAGTAGTGGTATGATTAATGGAACTTTTGAAAACTGCTATCCGAAAGATACTTACAGTACCTTGGACGACTCGCTTTTAACATCTGAAGAAAGTTGGAATAAAGTTGGGGAAGATAGTTATATAGTAGATAAATTTAATGCTGTGGGTGACACAGGTATAGATATTTACACTACAATTGAATCTAATGGTGTTCTAGTTGCTAAGGTGGCTGGAGGGATAAATCTAAAAAAGGGATAAATCTAAAAAAGCAATAAAGAAATGTAATAAATTTCCTATACCAAGGTTGAAATAAGACTTTTACCATTCGATTGGAGTATAGGAACTAAATAACGACTAAAATAAATAATAATATGGCAATAGTAAGTAAACCGCAATATTTTTTAGGGACGGTAAAAGGAATTAGCAAAGATAATGATGAAAGTAAAAAATTAAAAAACACCAGGGAATTTCATGAAATTATAGTTGATATTCCCGGAGTTATTCAAGGAGTTAAGGCATTCCCAGAGATGAGCGAAATTGATGAGCCTAAAATTGGTGATCAGGTACTCCTTTTATCTCTTGACCCACTATATAATTCCTATTTTGTTTATAGGAAATTAAAGGAAAATGATTTTATTGGATTTAGAGCTTCTGGTAAAATGGTTGATATAACACCAGATCACATAACCGTCGGAGTATTTAAAGAAAGCTGTGATTATGGAAATGATGAACATTGGGATGGAGATAAAATAAGTGGTGATCAGATAACTTCAGTAACCATAGATAATAAAGGTAATATAACAGTAGAAGCAGCTAAAAAGAATGGTGAAGGAAATTTAGTTGTTTATCTTAAAGGAGATACTGATATAACAATTGACGGTGGAAATAAAATAACGATAAATAACGATTCTAATGTAAAAATTAGTGGAAATTGTAATATTGAAGCATCTGGTAATTGTACAATAAAATCTCCTAGTGTAAAAATAACAGGCGGTCAACTAACTGTTAATGGTACTGCTGCTCCTACTGGTTCTGGTCCTTTTTGTGGAATACCTGCGTGTCTTTTTACAGGAGCTCCACATGTAGGTAATATGGTTTCTGGAACATAATAAAGGAGGATTAATTATGCTATTACCAAATTTATTATCTACACAAATAATAAATTCTCTTCAAGGTATTAATACTCCTGGTGGTGTAAATATTATGTGGAATACTATATGTGATTATGTTCAATCTAATGCTCAGGTATTATATTCTTGGGCAGCAACAAGTACTACATTGCCGCCGACTCCAGATCCAATGGTAGTTATTTCGGCCACAATAAATACGGCGCCAGGTAGAGTATTAAGTTTGCCAGGAATAGATCAAGCTAGAGATGCTTCTACTGCATTATCAATTCTTAGCGCCGGAATGAATATGGCCGCTGCTACATGGATGATTCAGTTTCCAATAGGTTTTTTAGTTAGTCCATGTTTAATAATTCCAACTATATCGTTAAGTCCTAGTGGTTTAAATAATCAATTAGGTGCAATGAATTTATTAAGCACACAAGTATTAGCTGGAATAAGAACAGCCACGCCATTCACGGCAGGAACACATACAATTTATCTTGGATCTGGGTCACTTATTAGTATTCTTTAATTATGAAACGGTTAATACGCGCTTTAGGGGGTGTATAATTCTAATATATAGAAGAAGAAATATACAAATTTGAACTTAAATAAAAATATAGGTCCAGATTTGTTTTATGTTTTTAAAATTATAATTATTATATGAAACAATATTTATTATCAACTGGAGAGCTGACTTCAAAACTAGAGTTATATATAATAGATATTTTTAAACTTAATATGCAAATATATCCCGGTGATGTGCCTTGGAGTTCTATTGGTTTTAATTTTTTAATGACAGACGTTAAGAAGCCAGATATTCCTAGGGAGATTAAGTATAGGGTTGGTGAATTGCTAAATAAGATTAATAATAGATTTAGTGGAGTCAAAATTTCTCTAGAGTCAATTGAGATATTAGATGAAGAGAGAGCACACGTTGTTTTTAACGTAAACAAAGAGCGTGGCGAAGTTGAAATTAATTTATATGAAAAATGAGATCACTACAGGATTATAGAAATATATATGCAGAAATAGCCAAGAATAATAATATAACTGGTGATAGTGTAGAATTATTAGTACAGCTTCTTGCCAACGCTTCATATATTAGTGAGGTAGAGAATATATCATACGTTAGAGAAGCATCACTAGAAAAGGCTACACTAATTAATTCAAAGATTCAACACTGTATGAATATTATGTATAGTGTTTTTAGAGGAAGATGTCCTAGAGTTATTCTAAAATTCAAACCAACTAAATATCATGAGTTTAATGTATATGATGAGATTGTTACATCTAATGATTTCAGTATATACTATTTAGGGTATCTTTCAGAATCAGGTGAGTCAGTAGTTGGTACACGAGGATTACCTATTGAAGAGGGCTTTGTTTATGGTCCTTGTCAAGTCAGGCCAGCATTAGATGATTCGGATACTACTACTATTATTGGTCTTATGTCGAAAGAAAAAGTCGAGGGTAAATGGACAACTACTAAAAATAATACCTACTATGTTGAGAAAATTGATGAAAATTTAAGTTCCGATATGTGGGTAAAAATAGGTAGTGAAAATAGCAAAGAATATTACGATACGACTAGAATTTTCAGTGAGCATATTCTAAATCACTACATATTTGATTTAACAACAACCTCATATGGATCTCGTCTTTATATAGCCGATATTCTTAAGTCAGATGGATTAAATAGAGACGATGAGCCTACAAATAATGATGAAAATCTAGGTGAGAATAATCAGAATATATCAATTTTAGCTAATTATTATAAATTTTCTAGGGTATCCGAATATAAACCGGCCGAATTAAAGAAAATAAATTTATCAGGTTCAGAAATGACTGCTTTTACTGCAGAATTTTTACAATCTAGGAGTTATGAAGGAAAAGAAGTTGCTCCCGGTGTAATAATAGTCCCGGAAGTGGATAGAGAAGGTGCAAATGTAATACACTATAAAGCAAATAGAGATAGATTTGTTAGCGGAATAATCAGATCTAACTCTGACGTTGGAACTGTATTAGAGGAAATGTATCCAGTTAAAGTTATGCCCTATGGAACTAACTATATATTTTCTTCTGGGGAATTAGGATCTAGAGTTGACTTATATTATGTTCCAAATAATGTATTGAATCTTTTAACTGATGATGAGATTTCTGATTTTATAGATACTAAGAAATCATATTATATTGTTGATGATATTTGTGTATCAGCTGGAAGACAATTTACTGCTTTCTTTAACCTAGATGTTGAATTATATAACTCATATACGATAGACAATGATGTTTCTGATATCTTGAAGAATTATGAGAAAAAATTTAACACTAATCTATCTGAAAACATTGAAGAGATAAAAACATTAATATCAAAAGTATCTAATATAAAACAGATTCGTGATTTATCTATAATGTATTTAGATCCAGAAGGTAATGTAGTAAATGATCCTGATACAGAATTATATGATGATGGATCAATAAAACCTGATATATATTTCAAAATAGAGTTTAATATTAACTCAATAATACAAACTAGATCATAATGAATATATACATACCAAAACACATAAGAAATATAAAGGTAGTAGGTAAGATGTGTGATTTAATTGAAAAATACACTGAATCTGGTATGTATGTTGATAGTACTAAAGATTCATTCAATAATTATTATTACTACCTAAAAACAGACCCCGTAAATAGGTTTCTTCATTTTTGTATATCCGAAACTGATTGGGAGGAGAATCACCCAGACGAAGAGTATGAATCTGTTATCGCTTATATATCAAGAATGTTCTATAGTGTTAAAGGAACGTGTCAGGTGTTAGAATATATGAAGAGATATCTAGATCTTAATATAACTAACATTAGATATACTGTTAAAAAATTGAGCTTTACAATTCCAGAGATAACCTTGATTGATATTGACGAGAAAATTTACTATGATGCTCTTATCGATTTTCTTTCAGCACTATTATATTTTAGAGAAGCTGATATAAAGATAGAACTTATTAATTTGTGGTTATCTAATACTCTAAGAAACTATACGGGAGCACAAATAATAACATACAAAGAATATACTGCAGTTCCGATATGATAATTGATAAAAGAAATAATAACTTCTCGAATATAGGGACTGTAGTATTTTACAGAACTCCTGAAAATTTTAGATTTAAATTCAAATTTCTTCCTGATAACTTAGGTGATATTCCTTCAGAGTTTAGAGGCATTAAGTCAGATCTAGTTAAGTATCATGGGAGTACAGATAATTTTCCGGGAATTAATTTTGCTGAATACGACTTTTCCTATATTCCCTATAAGGATAAGTTTGATAATTCTATGTTCTTAACCGAATTAGATAGAGAATCTGGAGAATTAATTGGTAAGAATATAGAAGATACTGATAAAATAGGGAAAGTATTATTTCCAACTCTAGTAGATGAGGAAACTGATAATCCCTATAAGTACTTTGGATCTCTTGATATAAGTGGGAGACGTTTGTATTTCTTTGAATGTCCTGAGGATTATTATTGTATAGAGATATATGAAGATGTAATAGAATCTAATACGGAGGGAGGAGATGGTTTTATAGAATACAGATATCTTGAATTATCTGGACAAACTGAAGGAGCTATCGAACCTGCCATAATAATAACCTTAGGACCAGTAAGAGAAGCTTATAATAACCCTACTGAGTTTTATTACAACAATGATCCTTATAAATCAAGATCAATGAGGACGGATCTAGAGTATACAACATTAGAATATTCTAGACTTTGTGATGAGATATTCAGTAAAAAAGTAATATGTTTCTTCTTATCAACTAACAATGACGTAACAGATTTTAATTTATCTTTTGCTGCTTGGAATAATAATGACAATCCAGCCAGAAATAAGTGGAAGTATGATCTAAGAAATGATGAGTTTTATGATTTCTATAAAAACGAAACAGTAGTAAGAGATGCTGGTGGAGGATTGTGGGAAGATAAGAAAGCTGGAACAATATTAGGTAATTCTGAAATACCAACCAATCAATGTCCAATAAAAGATAAAAAATTGAATAGATTGGAAAGAACTCAGGAAAATTATTACTCACCATACAGGAGATATTCAAAGGGTGATACAACGATCTATAAAGTATTACATTCAAATGGAACCTATAGTACATACACACTAGAATCACTTGTGTCTGGTAATATAGGAAATGATCCACTTCTATCACCAGCTTGGATACTAAAAGATAAGTTTTTAGATTTTATAACGGATATAATATACATCAGCTTTAATCCTGCTGGAAATGGAAGTACTGTTGATCCAGGAACTCAAATAACTGTCCATGGAGATAGCAATATTTCTTTCTTTATTTCAGAAGGTATTGGGTATTTATTCTCCGGGCTGTCCATAATTGATAGTAATAACGAAACTATTGATTTAGTTGAGGGTGAAGATTATACTTATACTCTATTAGATACCGACACCGATTATATAAAAACGGTAGATATAGATGGATGGAGCGACTATATAGATCCGGAATCTGAAAAATATACACATAATTTGGTATTTAATTTTGAAGAGAGACCTAGTATTCTTAAGATCCTAGCTAAAAGAGGTGGAACTGTGTATCACTATGAAGACTGGACTTCTGAATTTGGGGATGGATTTGGTATGACTTTAAAATTAAATGGAGAAGTTGTTCCAGAACCAGAACCAGGAAGTGATATTAGCCCAATATCATATGAAGATGGTGATATGTATCTATTTATAGATAATCCAGAACAGAATTATACTCTAGAAATAGATTTTACTGGTGATTTGATAAAAAGAAATATAGAGTCTAAATATAGAATAGGAAATAGAAAATATACAAAAACTATAGAGATAAATAATAATATAGCCACTGATGTTATTGATTTTGCTGATTCTGAATATACAATTAATTTAGACAGTATTGAAAGATATATATCGGTTCGTGCTGATAGAAGAACAGTTAGGTGTGAAAATGTTGGCTTATTTACAATAGATCTAGGGTCCGATTACACAATACCGTTCGAGTTAATAGGTGGAAATGCAAGCAGAAGAATTTCGATAAGCCTTGTTAACTTCTGGTATGATGATAATAATAGATTGATAAAATATGATAATGAGCTCTTAATCAATTCAAGCCCATATAACGGACAATTAATACTAGATGGTAATACAACCGCTGATATTTCGCTTACACAAGAAGAAACAGGGACATATTATTTATCTCTAAGTAATATAACTGAGAATATTATTGTCCAAATCTCAGGAACAAATTAAATAAAAATAAAAGAAAATGTTATTAAACAATAGTCATGTCAGAGGAATATTTAAATATTCAGATGATGTGTATTTTGAGAAGGATGATTTTGTAGTTGATGGGAATTGTATATATGTTTGTATATCCGGTGAACCTATAATTAGAAAACAACCAAGCCTTGATACCGAACATTTATATTATTCAGAATACCCTGGAGACAAAATAATAAGTGCATCTGAATATTATGATTACGTAAGAAGTACTGAAAGAGATCAAAATATTGAAGATAAATATGTATCTGCTCATTCATTGTGCGAGATCTTAGAGAATATGTATTTTGGTTTTGGAGATAATGGAATTCTGTACGATCATATTTTATATAATCCAAACACAGGTATAGAATATTCAGTTCGTGGTGCAAAAGAAATCTTAGATTACTCAACTCCAAATGTTTTAGATCAAGTTTTACGTAAAAATGATTTAAATAATGGACTTCTTAAGGTGTCTAGAAACTTGCCAGAGATTAGAGACTTAGTTACTGATGGTTCAAGCTCTGATAGTGATGTTGTAATATTGAAACAGTATACGTATCTTGATTCTAATGATTTAATTCCATATCGAGTTCAAGAATTAATGGATCCTGAAAAAAATCGTCTATACTTTAGATTCGCAAAAGGAGAAGGACTAGATGATGGTGGACATGATTTTACCGACGCCATAGTATCTAAGTGGAAAAATCTATATAGTAGTAATGAAGATGCGATTGAAAAATTAAATGCACTGGAAGACTACTATAATCAAAGAGTTCAAGAAGAAGAAGCAAAGGTAGCTAGAATAAGTGGTAAATACTGTTATCGTGAGGTAGAAGCAACAGAATTTAATCATTTAGGTGAAAATGTTGTATACTTGAGACCTGGTGAGACAAGGGATATTAAGTCTAGAGAAAGTTTTGATACCAGTCCATGTTTATTAAATATTCTTATAAAAGTCCAGATAGATTCTAATGTATTTAGGAATTATTCGATTGTAATTGATGCTAAAGATGCATGCGACTCTAATATAAGAACAGAAACCTATCAAGTCTCAGATGATATATCATTAACCTCTTCATTTGATACTACAGAGAGTGTACAAAAATTAAAACTATCCGTAAGTTCCGGTGTTATCAAAAATATATACTATCGTGATTATACTCTAGGACACATACATGACTGGGTTCTTCAAGAAACCCTTTATCCTGCTACATGTACACAATTTGGAGAAGGAATATACGTGTGTTCAGAATGTAGCGAGGAAAAGACAGATTCAATTCCACCTCTTGGCCATACTTTAACACACAAGGATGCTAAAAGACCTACATGTGTTGAATCCGGTTGGTGGGAATATTGGTTATGTTCCAGATGCGGAATATACTTTAAAGATGCCAATACTACACTACAATACAGTGGTTGGGATACTGGAAATGATCAAGTTTATAGAGAACCTCTTGGAACAGATGGTCACAGGTGGGGAGGTTGGAGAACTGTAAGAGAAGCTACATGTACAACAACTGGAAAGAGAGTTAGATCTTGCACTATATGTGGACAACAACAGATTGAAGTAACACCAGCTCTCGGACATGATGTTTCGTTTGTAGGGCAATCTAATGAGAGCTGTGGAAATTATGGAATTAATCAGCATTATCACTGCTCAAGATGTGATAAAGATTTCTCAGATGAACACGCAACACATGAAATGACTTCAAACGAGCTTCTAAGATATCCAACTGGTGCTCACAATCTAAGTACATATGAAAGTAGTGATAGAACAACTGCACCTATTGTAGTTAGGGAGTCTACATACTCAGATTATCCAGCAGTAAATGCCCCTAAACCAGAACACGGAATTGGATTGGAGATATGTGCTGATTGCGGAAATGAAATCCAAATATCGTTACCGTTCAAGAAACACGAGTTTTCTTCATCTCAAGATATACAACCGGGACAGGCATTTGTTGTTGATGGTAGACACTATCCATCATACACCCAAGGATTCTGCCCAGTCTGCAGTGAGTTTAGAAGAAATTATGATTGGGATGAAAATGTATCAATAGACAGACAGCTAGAAAATCATACTGTTGTTGGGAGAGACCCTTCATCATCATCTACAGACCCAAATACATATACACCGGCTACTTGTGATGAATATGGTTATTGGACTGGAACATGCGTACTATGTGGTGCAACTGATGTAAGACAATATAACTGGAATGATCCTCCAACAGGCCATCAAATCAACAGAGATCGAATTGCCGGATGGATACCAAACACATGTACTACGGATGCTGAATTTAGAGGAGACTGTATTAGATGTGGAGCAACTAATATAACAGAGGTAGATTCAGCACACAAAGAGATAGGACATGTTGATAATAATCACGATGATATTTGTGATGTATGCAGAGCTGAATTATAAAATAAAAACTATATATGGGAAAATTATCTATTGTTACAGATAACAGCACGGATTCTGAAAAATTAAAAATAAATGTTTCTGATAAAAAGATATACTATAATGATACTGATGGAACAGTAGTACTTATAGAAGGAACCCTGAAATATCGACCCCTACACTGTTCAGAACTTTCGAGGAGGTTAACTAATAGAGATTGGAATAAATCAGAAACATTATTCATTTCAGGAGTAAGCGGTGAATATAACGAAGATGATCCTATCCTAAGGTATAGAAAATATACTGAAACAAAACCCACAGGAGAGATAGATGAGATTAATGTTAGAGATGACGATTCAAGTCTATCTTTCCCTTTGTGTGGGGAATTAGACAGTGAAACGAAAGCAAGAATTTCCGAGGCATATTCAGAAATTTTTGACTCTAATATGACAGCTTCTGAAGAGGTGTGTTTTATGGGATCATCTAAAAGTGTAATGAATACTTCAGAAGGTCAAGAGTCAATAGATCTGATTAAAGGATTTGATTCTTATACAAATTCACTAAATATCGGTGAGTTAATTGAGTATTCATCTTATCCTAGAATATCAGGGAGAGTAGATTTATCAATACAGTATTCAAAAATAAATGGAAATGATGTAAGAATATATAATTATTTTACAACATTTAAAGCATTTGAGTATGATAGAGATAGAAACCTTACGATAGAAAATATGATAGAAATAATAAAGGATACCGAGGATTTAATAAGGATAGAGTATCTCGGTGGAACTATTAGATTATTTCCCATATCATCTAGAATAAGTGAATGTATAATAAATGATTGTACTGTAATTTATGGCAAATTTAGATAATCTTGGATATAATACGTTTGTCTTAGGAACTATAAGGGCTGTAACTGAATGTAAGAAGATATTAGTATATAATAAAAATTCATTTATAGGAAACCAGAATTACAGTAGACTTAATTTATATAACTTAGAAGATATATTTTTTAGTGTATTGTATAATGAAAATACTAGAACCTATAATGAAAACTGTCTTATCTTAGAACGCGACTTACCCGATCCATCTGAAGCCCAAAATGTTTTCTTTGAATACGATTGTAATAACCCTATTACGACTAATGGGTTTAATGTTATTATCTATATGAGCTCAGAAGATACTCCAACTCCAACTGGATATACTGAGTTTATGAACCCTCAAGGATTAGTCAGCAATTATATTAGAATATTCCTAAAGTTTAGGATAGAAATAAATCAAATAGAACTAGAATTAAATAACTCTCTTTATAAAGTAAAAAATCGACTATCTAAAGATTTTATAGGAACTAGTCTAAATGAATATCCTTCATCACAAAATATAAAAAATAAAATAGATAGATTACCAAAAGATCTCTACTATACTAGTCATCTATCTTCATTTCTAGATAATTATAATAAATCCAATGTTTATTTAGGTGATAGAACACTACTACATACTAAATCTACAGTAAGTCTTGGATTTATTAAAGATATTAATATTTTTGATGGAGAAAACTATGACGACTATCAAATCGGGTATTATAAAGATGATATAGTTATTTATTCGTGGGCTATTGTAAATGATTCGATTGGTTTCTATTACAGGATAACATCACTATTAACACAAGATGATTATAAATATACTAGACTTGAAGGTGGAGAATATATAGATACAGTAAGCAGATATAGTGATAGAGAAATAAGCAAAACTATATTGTATTGTTCTGGAAAATATTTAGTTTTTAAAGTGAATTTTAGAACTAGTAGTATTGTTGCTTTGTTTGATACTTCAATAGATAAGTGGATTAGTAGTAATAGTCCAAATATAGTTGTTGATCCCTTAGACAAAACATCAAAGATATACGAACTTCCTAAATCAACGACGATACAAGATTATGATAGTGCCATAGAATTATTGCCTTCTTTAGCTAATACATATCTTGATTTGAAAGACTATATACAAGAACATAGAAATTTAGACATAGCTAAAAAATTCGGTGACTGGTTTTTTATTAAGTCAGATAATATATATATAGCAACATGCATTTCTTTTTCAGTATACATGACACAAGAAGAATATAAAAATTGTATTGTTGTAAATAATAATACTCTGCTTATAAAAGGAGAAAACTACTATACTATCTATCATGGAACTAGACAAAAAACATATTATACTGAAAAAGTAAGGTGTTTGATGTCTAATACTCCTTTAACTAGTTATGAGTTTGGTGATGGTGAGATTTTTGTATGTCAGGATGAGAACTTAAACACTTATTTAGATTATTACAAAAAATCAGAAATAGCAATAATATATAAAAGTGATTTAATTTATAATAACCTACTTAACTCATATCGCCGTCAGCCTTTATATACTTACAAAGTTCCTGATAATATAATCGGAGCAATAGGAAGTATTATATTCTATATAAATCAGAACAGTAATATTAATTATATTTAATTATGAGCGATAACGAATTATATGCAGTATTTAATCCAACATTTCTAGAGGATATTGAAACATTAGGGAATTCTGTTATCGTCTCTGATTATTATATAGAAGATCTTAGAATCGACATAACAGATATAAATGAAATACTAAGTGATAATTTTCCAGTCTACAGATATACAGATAATATTCCTACTGTTGGATTTTGGGATGAAGATAGAAAAGAATTAAAAGTACATATTTCTTTATCAGATGGTGTATTTTCTAATAAAGTTAAAGAATCCAGCGTCTCTACTATTGATCCAGAACAATTTGAGTGGGAAAGTAAAAACTCTAGTGGAATTAATAATGGAGATGGGTTAGTTAGAGTTATTAGATTTATGTATACTAAAGCTGGAAAATTTGATACTGCATTTATCTTAACTGGAAATATAACAAGAGGTCGTGGAAGAAGGATTGTTATAGAACCAATAATGTGTAATCAGGATAAAATATTAATTACAATACGTTTTCCTGAGACAACAAAAGCAAATGTAAAAGCATCTAGCATAGAAAAAGATACTGAATTCTTAGAGGGTTTTGCTATCTCTAGAGGTGATAATATTTTTAGAACCTACAGCGATAATACACTAGGAACTAGAGATTCTTCATATAGATACTTAGATTGTGTAATATCAAATACAGATATAACTAAAAAAGATGTACCGTATATTGGATCTGATGGGTGCGGAGTATATAGAAGAGATAATATTAGAATTTATACTAGTATTGATATAACCTGTGCCAACCTAATAACAACTATACGACCGAGAACTAGAGCTGCTTTAAATATCGACGGTGGTATCTTGAGAATATATGGAACCCTTCATTACTTAGAATATGAAGCTTTAGGTACAGAATTAAAATATGTAGGAGAAGGTACTGAATCTATTGATGGTATACCTGATTCGGAATTAATACTTACCCCACATGAAGGAGGACTAAGAGATGTAAGTGTAAACGGTTTTTATGTTTCTTATGGAAAATATGAAGGACAACCAGACCCCAGTGTTCTAGTTAAAGCAAGGGTTGAGTTCTGGAATCCATTTACTAAAACAATAGAATCAATTGAATCTAGTAATATAAGACTGACTCAAGAAGAAAATGTAATATCACAGTGGGAAGTAATATATAGATCAACTAACTATGTAGAGCCAACTAGTGATGGAGATATTCCTGTTTATATGTTTCCTTGGGAGTCAAACTATGTACATACATTCACTATCAGAACTACTCTTCCTAACATAAGAATAGATAGAGATTTTGTAATGGAATATGCTGACCCAATCCTAGAGTCATACTTTGAATATTCGATTGAACGAATTCCAAATAGAACATATCCAATAACAGATTATGTAGTTACTATCAGATCAATTACCGATAACTTAGACCCAATTAAGTGGCTTCCTATAATAGATGGAGAATCTGATATTAGGCTATCTACTTTGAGATTGCTAGACTATGATTACACAGAATCATTCTACTATGTTCAAAGTCCTAAATTGGATGCCTTAGAAATACATGATACTAATGATAATAATATTACGGAGATAGTACTTGAATATAATCAGGACATCGTAGAATATTTCCCAGTCGCCGTCGAAGCTAGAGAACCACAAGAAATGGGAGAAAGAAATTCATGGAAAATTATTGATATTAATCCTAGAGTTATTCCAGAAAGTTCTTATGGATTTCTAAACCCAAATAATCAAGAATTCTTTGAAAACAGACTAATACTAAATGTTTCAGATACCCCAAACTCAATAGAAGAAATAGACTTAGGTAAAATAGTCCTTGGAAGAATAAAAGAGTCCGAGCATTCTAATAATTTCTATGATAATGAGTGGAGAAATATTGTTAGTTTGTATAAAATAAGTATACCTATTAAAAAACGAGGAATAATAGAAAGGATAACAGCAACAGAGACTTTAGTACTTAAAGAAATAAATCTATATAAAACTAAAGTAATTTGTAATGGACCCTTTGCTTGTTGGATGGAAGAAAATAATGATTACTGTTTCTTTGATCCAATGACGAACCAACCAACACATAATAATCATTTTTACAGTAGATCCTTCAACAGTACAGATGGAGTCTATGTATATATAGCATTACATAATACAATTGCTCAAAATGAAGAACCACTAGAAGAAAATACAATATTCTTCACAGTAGTAGAAAGAGAGCCTGATTGGAGTAATGGTAAACCAAGTTGTTTTGATGATGAAGAAAATCTAGCAACATGTACAGTATATAGACAAGCTCCTGATGAAGTTATAGTAGATTACGTTGATCCATTAGATATTTATGTGTTCTTAGGGCCATATACAGAGGAGAGTATAAGATATAAAAGTTCTGAAACACCGGTAATAGATAGATTACAGTTATTAGAAAACTCGGAAATAAATCAACAGTTCGAATCATATAGAACATATTCCTATAACCCAATCACTATACTGGATGCAAGTACTCCAATTTTTAAGATAGGAGAGGATTATAAATATCATATACAACACATTCAAAATCCTAATGATTTGTATGATTATTATCCGATTACTCCTTGTTGTATTTATAGAGCACATTCATATAACTACCCTGATATAATGTGCCCCTTTTACATATTCCGAAAAGCCCTTGGACCTAGTTTCTATAGATCAGACTCATCAACAGGAAACACAATCTTCACAGTAGACGACCCAAGCGGAACAGACTCAGAAGATAGAGAAAGAGTTATCACAATTAGATCTAGATATGAAATAAGGGAAGAAGAATTTACTATTGACTATACTGTTCAAGACAGTTTTGAAATTTCATCAATAGTGCATGTGTTTCTCGATACTAGTGACTATAAACACCAATATAGAATAACAATAAATACATTACTCCAAAATACCGGAGAGCAAAGACCGCTTGGAGTTATATCAATAGTATCAAGAATATATAACTTAGTTAATTTCACTAGCTCTGAATCTATAGAAGTCCCTTATGTTGAATTAACACAGAATGACATAGACTCAATTATCCAACCTGCTATAATGAGAATTTCAGTAGTCCAGGAAGCAGGAAATGGAGGAAACACTGGAGAGATAAGAGTAATTGGAAATAGACAGGCTGGCGTATCTAATGCCGGAGAAACTAGATCTTTTTCTATAGTATCTGATGTACCAATAGATATGCCTGAAATAACCAATATTACCGGATGCTCTATTTCTGGGATAAGCACTAGTGGATTTAGCTTTACTGTACCACCTTTAGTTGATTCATTTGAGCCAGTTATTCCATCAGAGTCTAGTTTCTATACTACATATACAGAGCCAAATAATGTAAGTTTTGATCTCTTAATAAATCCTACTGATAATCTAACATACCAGTCGTATTCAGAGTCATTCTTATTTAGACAAAGCGGAATAACAAGTGGACTAATATTCTCGACTACTACTCAATCGGACACACCAATGCTATACTTAGGAACTAATTCTGTATCCTATAAAGTATCAGCATCTACTACATCACTTGGAATATTCTTAGGCGTGTTTGGAATAAGTAGTCAGATATCAAGTGGAACAGAAGGAACTATTAAGGGGATAGTAATAAAAACAGAACCTAGTTGTTCGTATGATGTTATTGGAGGAAATAGCTGTTATTATAGGGATAATGGGTGGAAGACTAATATATCACTAGAATTCCCAGAAAATAAAACAGGAAAGCAAGTTGACAGAGTATTTACAGTAACTTATAACGATAGTGGAATTACACATAAAATAATCATAACAATTAAACAAGAGTCATATAGTGGGAATATAATATGTAATAATAATGCATATTTCCTATCTCATGGCGAATGTATTGAAACTGATGATTATAGTGATAGTATGGGATTCTTTACATTTGATACTGACCTAGATATTAAAACACTAAGCCTCAGTATTCCAAAAGCATTGTATGAATCATATAGCTTTATTTATGTAGGACCAAGTACATTAGGTGGATCTTACAGAACATATAAAGCACAAATTAAATTAATACCAAACCTAAGTAACTCTACAATAGGTAATCAAATTTTTAGTTTTATGAAGAATGGAGAAAGTATTAGAAATGTTTATATAAATCAAGGTTTCTATTGTTTATCTATATGTTACCCCAACGAAACAACATCTGATACTTTTAGTGGAATGGCTTTAGGAAGTGAAGAAAATCCAATTGAAGTCCCTAGTAGAAATAATCTAGTAAACGGATCTAGAAAAACATTTAAACTGATTCTAAAACGATCAGAACCAATTCCAAGCACAGGAGAATTTACAGAAGAAACTATAAACTTTTCGGATATTTACTTCCCATCTGTTCAAAATTGTACTTGGGCTTATGCAGGAAAAAGATCTAATAATAGTGCTACTACAACAAATATTGAAAGCGACTCTATATCAAATTCAGAAGATTCTAATTTCTCACAACAAGTAAATACAAGCGGAACAAGTGGAGAATTTCTCAGTAACTATTATACTGAATTATTCCAAAACGATCCATCTGTAAACCCAATCTACTATCCATTCCTAGAAAATGTCTACTCAGTCTACCCAAGATACTATACCTCAGAATTGCCAATAGTAATAAACTTAAGTATAATAGTAGAATATCCTTACGATGACCCATTATATATATCTAAGAGAAATACAACACACTACTATACTATATATCTGAGGAAAGTGGCAGAACTGTGATCTAACTTATTTTAAAATCCAAAATAATAATGGACTGGACTACAATAATTACAACATTTCTAAGCAGTGGAGTTTTCTTAGGCCTGTTTTTAATTACAGAACGAAAAACGTCTGCTGCAATGAAAAATACCCAGTCTCAATCAGCGGAATGGCAAAAGTTGTATGAAGAAGAAAAAGAGGATAATGACAAAAAAGATGCAAAAATAGCGGAATTAGTTCACGAAAAAGATAAATTACGTGACGAAAGAGATGCTGCTATATCAGATAAGGCTAGGTGTCTAATTGCATCAAGTAAACTAGATATTCTTAGGTGTGATTGTCTTAGCTGTAAAGATAGAAGACCGCCTCTCGACTTCTCCAAATTAACCTCTCTAGACATGGCCGAGGTTGTAATGACTGAAGAATTAAAGAGCATTAACGACAGGAATGATGCTCTGAATAATGAACCTTAAAACAATTTAATCTAATTATGACAAAAAAATTAACTATGAATGGCGAGAACGTTTTTGTTGATGATTCTTTAAATACTCTCGTCCCTGAAGGAACCTATTTCCACGATGCAGCTATTATTCCTACCGTTCAGTATCAAGTATTTGGTCTTGATAAAGTTTGGTTCTGGGATAACGAAGGTCAAAACTACGCATTTAACAAATCAACAGTATCAACTATTGAACTTAAAGTAGTCGAAGGTGTAAATAAGACTTACTATGTTGTTGGTTCTCTAGACTTCGGAGATGAAATCTCTGAACCAGTTCCTACAGCTGATTGGAAAGTTGTTGATGATTTTAACTCACTTCCAAATGATGCTGTTGTTGGTATGATTTGCTATACTGATACTGAAAATGAGGGAACCCATACTTATGTAGCTAAACCAGTTGTTGCTACTTCATTTGAAACTACTGATGATCCAGATTTAACTAAAGTTAAAGGTATTATTACTGATGATACAACTGCCCCTGCCGGCGCTGCCAAGGGAGATGTATACTACACAGAAAAGCCAAGGTATGCTGAGGGCACTATCACTACTCCATACGAATTCAATAAGTATGGTAAAGAGGCTGCTTATAGTACAGTACACGTCAAACTTACTCCAAATGAAACTTTAGCTCAGACCTATCCTATGGCCATTATCACTATTAATGGTAAGGAATATGATCTTAAACATAAAGAGTTTGATTTAGTTATGGATAAGAATTATAGAATTTCCATTAACTGGGTGTGGGGCGAAGTAGTTGAAACCTTTAGAATTATTTGCGACCGATAAATAAACCTTAGGGGTATATAAATGACTAGTGAAGTTTGTATACCCCTTCTAATTTTTATATCTATGAGTGATATACTATATGGAACCAATGTATCTTCTCCAATTGTTCCCTTTACCTCTGATGATGAATTCCCAACACATGATGCTAAATACGGAAAGGGTGGATTTAGAGCTGTGGCTACTACGGCGGAGAGAGATGCAATAACTACCTATAGAAAAGACCCAGGAATGTTCGTATACGTTATAGAAGAACAAAAACTATATGTATATAGAAACAATGCTTGGGTAGAGTGGTCAAGTGGAGGAGGTGGAGGAGGATCTACACACCAGGCAATTACTTTTTCATCACCTAACACCACTTGGACTATAAATCATAACTTAGGACTATATCCTTCAGTTACTACCGTTGATTCTAGCGGTGATGTTATAATAGGAGAAGTTAGTTATACTAATAATAATACCATAGTTATAACTTTTAGCGAGGCTGTAAGTGGAAAGGCCTTTTTAAACTACTAAAATATGAAAATATACACTGACGTCGATCTAAGATACAACGAGATACAAAATATGAAAGTCCAAACTACAATACCTGATGATCCAGAAGAAGGCACTATCTATTACAGTAGTGATCTTAATAAATTTAGATACTACAATGGATTAAGTTGGGTTAATGTAGGCGGCGAAAGTGGAGGAGGCGGTGGCGGTGAAGTAAATGTTCTTGAGGGTGTTAAAATAAATGGATCTAGTTTAAATATAACCTCAAAAAATGTAAGTGTAACATTTTCTACTACAGGAACAGGAGATTTAACTATTAAGGATTCTAATACAAATCAACAAATAGGAAACACCCTCAATATTGGAAGTGCTGGAATTACCGCTGCATCTATTATCGCCGTAGGAACACTAACATCTGGATATTCAACGTATATTCTTAAACATAATCTAGGAACTGATAATGTAATGGTTCAGGTGATTGATAATAATGGGGTAAGCGTTGGGTGCGCAGTGACTAGATACACTAGTGGTTCAGACCACCTAGTAAAATTAGAATTTTCATCCCAGACTGCTGTATCATATAAAGTCATTATCGTAGGTAGTCCAAACGCATCATCTCTATCTCTTATTTCACAATCATAATAATATTAAAATATGGAAATTTTTGATTCTATAGATTTAAAGGGAAATAATCTAGACAGTTCTGTACTAAATAATTCCGTAGTTGGGTCTAATAGTCTAACTACTGCCGGAGCTATAAAATATAGTGAAGGAAAAATACAGTATTATGACGGAAGTGGTTGGAAGTCTCTAGTAACAATAGATGGAGGTGGAGGCTCACAGACAGTGGATGGGTATTTTAATTTATCCGACGGAAATACTACATATACAGTAACAGTCTCCCCAACCACTGCTTCAAAAACACTAACATTCAGTAGCTCTACTAATGGAACTATGAATATTTCTATGCCAAGTGGTAATAATAATCCTAATTACGAAATTTCAATTCCAACTACATATGTAAGAGTAACTGAAGATATTGTTATTAGCCAACAATTTACTGGAGGCCATACAATATCTATAACACATGGATTAGGGACAAAAAATGTAATCGTTCAAGTGTGGTATCGTATAAACAATGGTACAGACTATGAATTAGTAGAGGCTGATGTGAAAGCAAAAACTAATGATGTAGTCGTTGTAAATGTAAATGGGGTTGATTATGCTGGTCGTTATAAAATTGTTATCTTAAGGGGATATGAACAAACTATAACTTTTGCTTCTGGAGACATAGTATCGACCGGACAAGGATCTCCCATATAAATAATAACATACATATAATATGAGATATTTTGGAACAACCTCTGGATCAAACGATATAGCAGATAAAGCTTATGTTGATTCCGTTATTGGAGACGACGGTGAATATAATTCCGTATCTACTGTATCAAACCTTCCAGTAAATAAAAAAAATATTATAGTCACATTACCTGAAACTATGGGATATGTTTTATCTCTATCATCAAATCTTTCAGTAGGTGGTGAATTATTTATCTATGTAAGATCATCTGCTGATGGTGGCAGTGTTATTAGTATTCCAATAACACTAGGGGGATATCCAGTGAGTTATTGTGGATCATATGATAGCGGCGAGGTTATAATAAACCCCACAATAGAAATATCGTGTGTTAAGAGTGGCAATACTATTATTTCATGTACTACAGCAACTCTTCATATATTTTTTGATGGAAATATATACTATATAGATAGATTATGAATTATTACACCAAGTTAATAAATAATTTAAAATGATTGAGATAGGAACTAATTTTTCATATAAAGGTCCACTATTTCTAGATGATAGACATGGAATAGCTAAATCTAAACTTGATCTTTTAAACTGGTCTATTCCAGTTCCTGAGGGATTTGAAGTATATTTAGATTTAGAAAATGACCCCGCCTGGTATACATATAATTCTAGAACTAACCTGGAAGATACTGGGCATTTTAAAAGAAGAATTGATGAAGGGTGGGTTACTAATGAGATAAATGAAGTTAATGCTGATATAATTAATATTAGATCACAAATAGATAATATTTGGGATGCAATAAATAATATAGAAATTCAACCTAACCTTACCCTACAAGTAACAGCAAATGGTGGTATGAGAGTATTGGGCACATCGATAGTTCCTGAAATAGCTTGGGTGCTTAAAAATTATGAAACACCAGTTGATATAAGCGATATAAGCGAAATGTCAGTAAATGGAATAGATGTGGACCCAATAATATCACCTTGGACTAATAATGGACAATCAATAAGTTCTAGTCAAGATTTCATACTTGCTGTTACATACAATGATCAAACAGTAGAACAGACAATATCTTATACGTTTGAAGAATATAGTTGGTATAAATATTTTGGAACATCATCACAACCTACTTTGACTTCTATAAATGATATACAGCATTTATATGATGGACATGGTTGGGGTACTCCTAGTGTTGCATACGAAGGAACAGCAGATTGTAGTGGCGGAAAATACCCCTACTATATTATTCCTAGTTCAATCTATAATGCTGGATCCTTTAAGATGTACATAGGTGGATTCAGAACTTCAGATTATATAACTAATACATTAATTATAAATGGAACTAACTATACAACGATAAGAACTGGATATATACAAACAGGATCGCTACAAATAAGATATGAATGATTATACTATATACGAAAATAAACTGGCTGCTCTTATAAAACTAAATCAAATAGAACAAGAACCCGGTAAGCTAAATGTAATCAAATATCGTAAAGATGGTGGTGGTATAGACTTTTTATTTGCTATAGGAAAAAATAATGGAATTGGACCGGAATACTATTCTATGGTTCAAGAACATGAAGAAACAGTAGTAATAAGTATCGGAACTACACCACTAGACGTATCTAGATTAAAACATAAAGAACTTGCATTGTGTTATTGTGATCCTGAAGGCGGACTTGATCTTAAGTGGCATCTCCTGAAAGGTATACAGACTGGAAATACTTGGAATAGACGTTTTATAGAACTAACAGAGCCAGGTATTTACAGAAATCTAGAGGATGGATTTAGGTGGTTTTTCTTTAATGGAGTACTAAAAAGAGAAGATGATTTTATTAGCCAGTCAGATACAATAAATTTAGTAACTCAAAATATAGAGTATTTCCAAAGACCTACTCTTGAAATAACACTAGATCTACCAGAAGATACAGAAAACGATGGCTTAAATTATTACCTCTCCGAAGATACTGAATATATAGAAGAACCTAAATTTTCAATAAGAGTAATCAACTATAGAGGGGAAGATGAAACCTCTGAATACACAATAGGATTAGATAATCCTGAAATACATATTGAATACTTACCCGACGAAGGTAAATATATGGTCTGGGGATACTGGACTGGAGATTTTGAATTACCAATACAAGCAACTAGAAATTCGGTAACTACTACTGAAACTATTAAAGTGTGGTTCCCCGAGATTTCTTACTACGGATCTTGTATAGTTAGTGATATAGATCAATCTGTTATAATAAGATCAGTGGAGCCTAAACTAATCTATCACGATCTTGAACGATTAGATTTAGAGTTTACATTAGGACATACCGTTCAATCAACAAATACACTAGAACCAGAAAGATCTATTCTAATCATTCCTCATGGATTCCAACAATTCTCTCATATATACGATAGAAATGGACTTGACTATATTCAAGACTATACCTATCTTCAAAATTATGAATATCTAGAAACACTATATCAAGCCTATTTTAAAAACGAACCAGTAATACAAAATAAACTTGAACAAAGGTTTACAAACCTAGAAGAATACATAGATATACCTAATTCTAATTGGTTAAGGGAACTAGATAGAGAGGATTACTACACTAAAGAACAGATAGATCTAATGTTCTCTCAGTATCCTATGATTAGAATAGATGGAAACAAACTTATAGTTGGAGATAGAACATTTCGATTAGAGCCGTGGATTGATGTTGCCGATTATTATGTTGGATTGGCTGGAATGACTAGAGAGGTCTTCTATTCTAAAACTATCGACCAACTACTATCTGGAGCAACACCTTATATGGTCCAAAATAATCCTAGCTATGCAAAAGAATATACAAATGATGATGCTGGGTTAGTTATATTCTATGTTATTTTGAAATCTAATGTTAGAATAGATTCTGGTAACCTTAGAAGCGGAAATGTAACTACCGATTATACACAAGCTGACTTCAATGACCCAACATACTTTGATCTTAGATATGGAGGCGTAGCAATTAATGGAGCAGCTTATAATGTAATTGGTGTAAGAGGTGTAAGTCTTCCAGATCCAAATAACATGATAACACTAAACTTTATTAAATACTAACACAATATGGCAATTACAACAATAGGAGGTACTATAAACTCTACTGCCGTTACCCCCAATCTAGACTATAAGTATGGACCTTATAGCAGTCTCCAAGAAGCCTATGATGCCTTAGGACCACAAGGATTAGATAAATTAGTAATCGGCCTAACTGTTGGTATTATAGAAAGTGGAGAAATTACTGAATACTGGTTTAAAGATGGCATTAATTCTGTAAATGATTTAGTAGAAAAAGTACCAACCTTAGAAATAGATGACTCACTGTCCTCTAGTTCAGAAAACCCAGTACAGAATAAAGTTATAAATCAAGCATTAGGTGGAAAGCTAAATTCTCCACTAATAACAGGAACCCGAGGACAAGTATTAACTTCAGATGAATATGGCACTGGGTATTGGAGTACTCCGGAAGATAGACCTAGAAGAGTAACGGTGAATTCGTCAGACCCAAGTACCATAACATCAAATATAAGTAGTAGTGCTTTAGATGAGCTTAGGATCGGAGATGTTGTTGCATTTATTCCAACTACTGGGGAACTTGGATACTATAGAAAAGAATTTGTGGTTTCTAAAATAGAAGTGGATACAACACACAACAATTATAATTTTGATACAAAAACAATTTGGCTAGTATTTATTGGAAACAATGAGTATGAAATTTTAAAAATAAATAATTTCTTTAGTGGTAGTGAGAGCTGGTCTGGTTCTGAAACTTATATTAATGGACTAAGTATAGTAAAAACAAGGATAGATGAACCTAGTGCGTCAACAATCAGCATTCAACCAAATACTCTTACAATAATAAACAGTCTATCTGCTATAACAGGAACAATAACGTTTGAACTAGGTAGTGGTACCTCAGCTAGTGGGTTTGCTAAAGAATGGCACTGGATTTTCTTATCTGATAGTACAGAACCAGTAATAACATGGCCTAGTGGAATAACTTGGGAAGGTGCAGTTGCACCAACAATAGCTGGTGGAAAAACATATGAGATAAGAGTAGTCGAGGGACTAGCTAGCTTTAAAGTATACTAAAATAATTTAATACACAAATATTAAATGTCAAAAGAAACTATAATAAAAATATCCAGAAGCAAATATATAGAAGAGTCACTTGAAACAGCATTATTAAGATTGGATAATATGTTCCACTATAAAGGTGTATTGTGCATGATTAATTACTACACAAGCTCTCTTCAAGATTCATTTGACACTATATTTGCTTCTGGTGTCTCTGATGGTGTTGGAAAAAATAATTATAAGATTATTTCACTTCACCAAGATAATATAATATGGGGAGCTGGAGACTTTTTACCAGATGTTTCTAGATTAGTTCATGGAGAGAAATACTTATACCGAGACGAAAGAGATGATTGGTGGTTAGTACAAATTTCAGCAGATGGAAGAACTAGACATATTGAAAGAGTTCCACCAGGCCCCACTACCTATGAGTGTTTGTCTGATAATTCTAAGTGGGTTGTAGATTCAGATCAAGTTGCTAGAAGAATAACCGATATATACAGTAGAGGAGAAATCGACGAAATGTTTGATCTAGCAATAAATACAGTTAAGTATGTAGATTTTGATTCACTAAGCCCAGCCCAAATAGAACAAATTAGAGGACATAAAGGAGACCAAGGTGATAAAGGTGATCCAGGTCCTATGGGTCCTCAAGGTAGACCGGGTATAAGAGGATATAATGGAACAATAGAAAATTTTGTAGTTCTAACCGAAGCAGAATATAGAGCACTCGAATACAAAGATCCCTATAAATTTTACTTTACTTATGAAGATGAAGATGTTCCGCCCATATACGAATTTACAGCTTATGTGGATGGAACAACATTAGTTATAACGGCAGATGTAGAAGAAAACACAATTTCTATTAATCCAGCTTACGCCTCTTATGATGACAATATGCTTTCTATAGTTGCCTCATCAACTACTGTCAGCACTCCTATTCTCGCGCCTATCCCTGGTACATATGATGGTGCTAAGACTATTGAAATTATATGTCAAACCCCCGGATCAACAATACACTATACAACAGATTGGACAGAACCTACAGAACATAGCCCAATCTATTATGGTCCAATTACATTAGATGCTTCTGGTACAATAAAAGCAATCGGTGTTAAGTCAGGTATGCTGAATTCTAGAGTAGTAACGGGAACATATGACCTACTATTCCCAGATACAGTTGCTATACCAACTATAACACCAGCCTCCGGAAACTTTAACGCACCTGTCGATGTAACTATTGGATGTTCAACTAGTGGAGCTACTATACGATATACACTAGATGGATCTGAACCAAACGAAGCATCTTTCCCATACCTACATCCATTTATAGTTAGTGATGTAATAAATACAGTTAGGGCTAGAGCATTTAAACCATTCCATAACGGTTCAAATACAGCAACTGAAATATATGAAATTAACACTCAGGGAAGAGTAGAAACCCCAGGATTCTCTATACCTTCTGGAACATATACTACTCCCCAACCAGTTATTATTTATACTCAAACATTAGGAGCTACTATACGATATACACTAGATGGATCTGAACCTACACCAAATTCAAGTATCTATTCAGGACCAATAGTAATTAGTGAGTCAACTACAATCAAGGCTAAAGGATTCGCTACTGGTATGATAAGCTCTAATGTAGCTACCCTAGATATTATTATAAGCGATATACCTCCTACCCCACCAACACCAGGAGAAGATGTAGTGGTAAACGGAGAAACAATTGATGATAGACAACCTGAAGATAGAGTGATAGGAGATACTTGGTTTATACTCACTACACCTTATCCTACAGTAATAAACAAAACCTTAATATTCTAAAACAATAATAATGGCAACAATCAATAAAATAAAAGTTGGAAATACTGAATACGACATCGAAGCTTCAGCAATAGGAAATCTAAGCAGTATAGTAGTCGAATCATCTCAGAACTCCCAAACACCAGAAATCTTAATCAAATCTAACAGTACTGGTGAAAAAGAAGCTGGTAATGATGCTGATATAAGATTCGAAGTTGCATCTAATAAATCTACGGCTACTGGTGGAAAAGTAGCAGGAGTGGTAGGTCTTAATACTAAAGGAAACCTATCCGTAGAATCACTTAATAAACACGTGAACATTGAAGCTGCTAAAGGTGTCCAAATTAAGCCAACAACTAATATAATTTTTGATACCTCTAGACGTATTGAAAATCAAGTGCAAGAGCATGGTGGAGATGCTGAAGATTATAATGAAGCTATCGTTGAAACTAAATGGGACGACCTTCCTGTAGCTAGCGGAGAAGAGTATAAACAAATGGGACACCTTAAACTCCACGCTAGAGCTATTGATCTTAGAACTTTCTGGCATGGCGGTATTGCACTTCAACCTAGTGGAGTAGATGGAGAAGGAAACGAAAATAAAATTAAATTCGAATCAAGCCGTAAAAAAGGAGCTAATCAGAATATACCACACTCTATTAGAAGAACTGATCCTGACTATACAGAATATTATGCTATCGAAGGTGGTAAAGGTGTTGAATTCGCTACTTTCAATAATGAACACACCTCCATATTTACTAGAGATTATAGATTTAATGATGAAGGTAAAGTATTCTCTGTAAGACGTGGATTACCCGCTACTAATGGAGATAAAACAGATTATCCTACACAGGCTGATGACTTTAAAGATATTCCAGTAAATAATAAAGGAAATAATGCTACCTACAATAATGAAACTTATTCGTGGGAAAGCAATGAGGAAGGAACATATATTATAGCTGCATCTTGGAATTCTATAGTAAAAACAGCCAATGCCTTGAACGATCAACCTTGGACTGATTGTAATATAAGTGCAAAAAATAACCTCCAAATTACTGCCTCTGATGAAGTCGAGTGGGTCGAAATTCCTGAATATACTGGAGAATCAACAACCCTAGCTGAAGGATCTGATGAACCAAAGCGTAAGTATGTAGGTGATGGAGTAGTATATAAATTACCAGATAATAAATACTATACCTGCAAACTAACAGCTACTGGAGAACACCACATTAATCTAGAGGCTGACTCTACTATTAAACTTGAATCAGCCTACGATGATATAGAACTTACCTCAAAGAAAGATAAAGTTCAATTAAAAGCTCCGATCGTACAAATTGAAGCCTCTAATGTTGACGAGACCACCGAAGTAGATTCTGGTGTCGTAGATTTCAGTACTACGCCGACTGTATTATTCATATCAAAGAAGATTACTAAAAAGGGTCTTCTCGAGGGTGGTCAAATACCTCAAGAATTAGTTATAACCTCCGTCAATAACTTCGGAAAAACTATATACGATAATGGAGTTACAGCCAGAATCCCAGAAGATGATCCACTATACAAGAACGATGGAACTGAATTTGTACCACAGCTTGTAAATACTTCAAAACAATCAGTATTTACCGACAGTGCTCATGAAAATCCAGCACCAGAAGGAACCTATGTCTATGTTAGGGGTGGAATTAGTGTACTAGTAAGTGTAGCAAGCGACGGTAAAGCTAAGAAAAAGGCTACTATATGTAACCTAGAAGCAAATGATCTATATACAGATTCGGCCGCTACTACTGACTTTGTACTAAATCCTTCAACAGATTATACAAGCAACGAACCTACTCTTTATACTGCTGCCACAACTGAAGCCACTGAAGGATATTATATTACTGACGTCTCCGGAACTTTGTATGTAGTATATGTAGACTCTAATCACAAATTATGTAAATATAATACAAACTCAGATGTCCAAACCCTAGAATGGTGCAAACCTCTATTAAGTGATGGTGGTAGTTGGGGTGGATTTGACACTATTACTCAGAATAGCTACAACAATATTACTTATGGTGGTCCTAACGAAGCTCAGGGTGGTGAAAGTGCTGTACTTAATGAAAGCCCTCTAACCTCCGGAAGTATGAGTTGTGATATTCAAGACATCATTGCCCTCGTTAATTACTTCAAAGATAATAACCAAGGTCCGTGGGCTTAATTTATAATTAATTTAACAAACTAGAACTATACTCTGTCTTTCTATAGGCGGTCTATAGTTCTAGTTATTATTTATCACACATTTTTTGGGCCCAACGAGAGATGACTGAACGAAGTGAAGGAATGTCTTTGATTGAATTTTTATATTACAAGACTCAGGCCTACCCATAGCCATTCCTCACTCCATTCACTCCTTCACTAACGTTCAGTCATTCATTCTCATTTCGTCATTACCCCTGAGTCTTGTTCCTTTGCTCGCTTATGGATTTCACTACGTTCCACCAACGCTGCGCTTCGGAATCTTCTAAATTGAAATATACCCCTATGTGAATTATATGAAAAAGTAGCAAAAACTAAAATCCATTATTTTTTATAAATATTTGTCATTATAGGGATTACATCTCAAACGGAACTGAAATGATTGATTTGCTATTCAAAAGACATTAAAACCTGATATATGAAGTACGTAGTAGAAGAAGCTCTCATGGGCCCAATTCCATGAGAGTTCTTCATAATAAAAAGAATATTGATAATAACCTGGAATTTATATTTTAATAGATTCTTAGGATTTAATTTTAAAATTTTATATATCATGGAAAAACATAAAATTATAGTACCAAAAGGAATAAGGTATATTAATGAATGGAAAGAATTTAGTTTACCAACTGAACCATCCATAATAGATAAGCAAATAACTGGTTGTGGATTTACTGAATATTGTTTATGTAATTCTTTTAATGTAATATTAGTATCCCCTAGAAAAATATTACTAGAAAACAAAGAAGATCAACATAAGGGGGATGTTTTCTATGCAACAACTGGTTTAGAAAGAACTGTTAATTTTGAAAAGGATTTAACAAGCAGCGTTAAAAAACCGCCCACTAAAAGGGATTTGGAAATATACGAGCAAAACATTGAAGAATCAAAAGAAGCAATAACTAAGTTAAAAGAAAATATAAAACAGTATCATCTTAATTGTTTATTTAGACATATTCCTTGTAAGATATTAGTAACATATGATTCTTTTAGACATGTTAAAGAAGCATTAGGGAAAAGCATAGGAAATTTTTATATAGTAGTAGACGAGTTTCAAAGTATTTTTGTTGATGCTAAATTTAAATCTTCTACTGAAATAGAATTCTTACAACATTTACAAGGATTACAAAAAATAACATTTGTAAGTGCTACTCCTATGATAGATAAATACTTAGATATGTTAGATGAATTTAAAGATTTACCTTATTATGAATTAGATTGGGAAACAGAGGATCCATCTAGAGTATTAAAACCTAAATTAACTATTCATTCTTGTAGTAGATCAATAATGCCGCCTGCTAATAAAATAATACAATCCTATCTTTCAGGGGAATTTGATTCTACTGTTATAAATGTTGGAGGAGAAAATAAAGAAGTTATATCTAAGGAAGCAGTACTATATGTTAATTCAGTTAAGAATATTTGTGATATAATAAAAAATAACGGATTAACTTACGAGAATACAAATGTATTGTGTGCTAAATGTGATGAAAATGAGGAGAAGATAAGAAAAGCGTTTAATCTTAAGAAATCTGATTTAAAAGCTAAAGGTATAGAATCAGTTATAGGTAAGGTTCCAACAAAAGGAGAACCACATAAGATGTTTACTCTTTGTACCAGAACCGTATACCTAGGAGCGGATTTTTATAGTACTAATGCTAGAACATTTATATTCTCTGATGCAAATGTAGACTCTCTTACAGTAGACATAACATTAGATTTACCACAGATACTAGGAAGACAAAGATTAGAAACGAACCCCTGGAAAAATAGAGCAGACTTATATTATAAAACTATAGGAGAGGATAATAAAATAACTCCCGAAGAATCTACATTAATTATAGAAACAAAGAAAAAGAAGACTGAAAATCTACTTAGTGTATATCAAACAGCAAAAGACTCAGCAAAGAGAGATTTGGCTGAAACATATCAATTTGTTGCCAGAGCTGCTAACTATAAGAGCGATTATGTAGCAGTTAATGAACATGGGGGAAAAGATCTTCAACCTGTTTTTAATAACTTAATGATGGTTTCTGATATGAGGTCTTATGAAATACAACAAATAGATTATGCTAATAGATTTAGAGTATTTAACAGTCTTAGTGAAAATATAGGAAATTTCCATCAGTTTACTCTAGTGATTGATGATATAGAAAAATATACCCTTTTTGAAGATAAGATGAAATATATTTATTCGCTCAGTTTCGATTCTGATTTTATGAAACTTATATTGGATAATTTAGAGGATTCGAGTTATGCTAAATATTACTATAGTATATCAAAAGAAAGGGCAAGTGCATTAAAATACAGAAAGGGTAATCTGGATAAAGAATATAGAGATCAGAAGATAAGATTAATAAATGTAGATAAAGTAATTGAGGATATAAAAATTAATTTTCAGATTGGAGAAAGATACAGTAAGTTATATATAAAAGAAACACTAAGAGATATATATGAACTTAATGGATATAACAAGACTCCAAAAGCATCTGATCTTGAAGAATATTTTGAACTTAAACCATGTCAAATAACTAACAAAGAAACAGGGAAACAGGATAATGGTTTCAAAATAATAAAATTAAGAGAGTAGTGTGAAATTGATAATATAGTGATGAGCTATATTATTTTCATTTTAATTAAGACGAAAAAAAAATGTCAAGTTATATAAAGAGTGATTATACTACTGAAGAAGTATTTTGGATATATGAGGCGGATGGTATAATCAGAGAGTTACAGATAGCCAGGATATATGGGAGAGATGCGTTATTATGGGAGTACGCTAACAGTAATTTCTTCACTGCTGATAAATGTGTGATAGTAACGGCGGACAAATATATATTTAATGGTAAGAAAGAGACTAATAATTAAAAGAATAGAGATATATGGCACAGAAATTTTATAGTCAATATACAGCTGAAGAGATAGAGGGTCTTTTACATGCTGCTGATGTTGGTCCATTTGTTATATATTATGATAGAGGTAATAGAGTATATAGATTTTTTAGAACAGCAGAGAGGAGAGATGAGTGGATAGAGGCATACAACAATGATGCTATGACTCCGGAGATAGCTGCATATGAATTTACAGAAGCTATTACTGCACCAGCCCCATATACGGTAAATATAGTTGTGATAAATGATAACAGGTATATACTAGAGGGAACTGAGGGTGTTACTGTTGATTTTACATTTAATACGTATGATGGAAACCAGTCATTAGTTCCGGAATCTGTGGACGTTAATTATACGTTTAGATCTCCGGCAGGTACAAAGACTACATCAGCTGTATATAATGCCAACACTGAGGTACACATGAATATAGATAATTATATTTCATTAGGTACCAATACTATATCAATTACAGTAAAGGGTAGGTCGACTGGTGCATCAAGGACAGTAGTTGCGACCTATAATGTAATTAAGCTTAACCTGTCTAGTACATTCCAGATAGCCAGATCAATAGAGGAGAATACTCCCTTTGATGTTACATATACGGTTGAGGGTGATTCAGATAAGATAGTTGAGTTTTATATAGATGGTGTTCTTAAGTATAACCCAACTGTATCTAGTCTTGAGCCAATTGCGACTAAGGTTCAGAGTTTAAGTGGGTTAAGTGCTGGAAAACATACTTTACAAATGCAGGCTAAGATGCAAATTGGAGAGAATCAATTTAAATCTAAACTATTGTATTATGAGTTTATAGTAAAGGGATCTGAGCTTACTACTACTGTTATATCAGAGACTTTCCCATATACTCAAGATGTATTTTCCGGATCACTTCCCGGTTTAACTGGAGAGCAGTATGTAATTAAGACTATAAACTGGGCATACTATAGTTCAGATTTTTCTTTGCTTAATGCTACGATACAGTGGAGATTATATACTGAGGCTGGTGCTGAGACTCCTTTGGCTACTCGTAATGCTGATGTAGTTGAGGCTGAGACCGACGTACCACCTGAGCCACTACAATTCATGCCAACCGAATCAGGATCATATCATTTACAGGCATTAATAAACGGAATAGTTATAGGGGATTATACTATTGCCGTAATAAGAAACACTGCTGGTATTCTAGAGGCTACTGATGGTCTTACAATGAAGTTATCAGGACTTGGTAGAGATAATGCAGAACCAGAAGAAACATTAACTTCATGGGCAGATAGAGCGTTTTCGACTCAATTCTTTAATCAGCCTTGGAATGGAAACTCTGGTTGGTTGAATAATGCATTGGTTCTTAATAATGGAGCTACTGCATTGATAAATAATAAACCTTTTGCTTCAGAAATCGCTCCGCAGGCAAGAAATGGTTGTGTATTTGAGATTGATTTTGAGACATTTAATGTTAACGATGAGAATGCCGAATTACTTAGGATAGGTGATTTAGGTAGTGCGTCTTTAGTTATAACAGCAAATAAGGCATATCTTAGGAGTGGTTTTGGAAGAACAATTGAGTCTAGATTTAAGACAGATGAGAGAATTAAGATTGCTTTTGTAGTTTATCCTAATAGCACAACAGATTATTATAGAAAAGTATTTGTATATAATAATGGTGTTATGTCTGGGGTTATGAATTACGAACTTGCTGATACTTTCAATATTGGATCATTAGCTGATACAGAAAGTCAGGTAGGAATGATTCATCTTGGAAACGCTGATGGTGAGGCTGGCATTAAGATTTATTATATTAGAACATACAGTAATATAATAAATATGTATGAGGAGTTAAACAACTATTTTATTGATTCTGGAGAAAATCTTACGTATTTAGTTGCTGATAATGATATTTATGCTCCTGGTACTAAAGTAATAGACATAGATAAGCTTGAAGGGACAATAACCACTGTTAAATTCACAGGACCTTTAAACGAGTTAATTAACCAAGGCTCAGGTAAACACAGTGCTACTTGCGAGCTTGAGGTTAATTCTCCGACTGATCCTAATATTAACATGTATTGTAAACTGGCTCAAGTCACTAATGCAGGTCAGTCTACCCTTGATAAACCAGTTCCTTCATTCCACGTTAAGCTTGATAAGAATGGAAATGTTTGTTATAATAGAGATGACAAACCGCTTTCAAAGAATAGGTGGGTATTTAGGGAAGGTAATGTTCCAGAAAAGAAATTCCGTCTACAAGCTAACTACATGGATTCTAGCTGTTGTCATAATGGTTCTTTCTTTAGGATGTTTAATGAAGTAGCTCCTAAGGTAAGAATAGGAAATCAGACAGTACTTAGAATTCCATCAGAGGTTTATGCAGCGGATACATATCCTACCGCTATGAGGCAGAGATATGGTGATGATCCTAGTGGAAAAAACTGGAAATTCCCATATAACATACATATGGTTCCCGACAGTATTCCATGTGTTGTAGTTTGGAGACCTGATGAAGACAGTTCATACAGATTTTTAGGTCAGTATGTAATTATGGAAGAAAAGAAATCCAACTATGCGAATGGAATGCACTCGATATATAGTGGATTAGACCCAGATGGAAACGCCGATCCTTTTGGTTTCAGGTCTACAAAACAAGGAGATAAATTGTGGGATAATATTGGGTGTCATCAAATGGAAATTCTACGTTCTACTGAAGACTTAACCCTCTTCTTAAGAGATAATAGGTGGGATACAGATAGAGATGAGTCCTTTGAATTAGTATATCCCGATGAAGATGATTTAACGCCAGAGGAAGTAGAGGCTGAGTGGAGTAAGTTTTATAATGACGTTGTTCATCCAATTGTTAGTAGTAGAGGTAATCAGAACGCTTTTGATGAATTACTATATGGTCCAAATCCAAAATTAGACAGATGGCATTTTGCTGCATACTACTGTCTTGCTCTTAGAAATGCTTGTACTGACTCCCTTGTTAGAAATATGGAGTTTGTTACTTATGATGGAAATATTTGGCTTCCTAAGTGGTGGGACGTTGATATGCAGTGTGGACTTCAACAGACTGGTGAGTGTAATATTGTTCCTACATCAGATAGAACAACACTGGCTCCCGGTTCTTCTACTGCTTTTGCATTTTCAGGTAGAATGTATGTAGCAGGTGATCTTAAATCTTCTTGGTTATGGGACGGTCTTGAAGGAAGCACGCAGTTTATGGATGATGTTAAGACGATGGACCAAGCTTTGTATCAGGCTGGTTGGACTTATTCTGCAATGACTAAGATTCAAGATAAAGAGTTTATTGATGCCTGGTCTAACGCACTATTTAATGAATCCAGTGTTAGTAAGTATCTAGATTATAACGACTTACCAGCTCTTCAAGGAGATAGAACCCCACATAGACACTGGTTCTTAAGGACTTCTTATGACTATTTTGACGCCCTCCATGTGTGTGGTGAGTACACTTCAAAATTAATATCTATCAGAACTCAGTCAATTGCTCCAGATAAATATATAACTTTCAAAGCAGCCCAAACATCTTATTTCGGTTGGGGTTACACCACTAATATTATTCAATCGGGAATACGTATTGAAAGAGGAAATGAAGGTGTTCTTACTATTGATAGAACCCTTGCACTTAATGACCCCTTGCATATATTTGCCGCTAATAAGATTGCTGAAATTGACTTATCTCAGATTTCAGAAAACATAGCTGGTTCTGATGTTGACTTTTCTGGAACTTATGATGATTTGCTTGGATCTCAACTTAGAAAACTTACTATAGGTGTTCCAAAAGAAAGAATGAATAGTGGGGTATTTAACCTTTCTACATCAGCTACAGAGATTCAAGGTGCAACAACATTTAGTAGACTTGAGTATTTGGATATTCAGGGTATGCAGTATTTTGTCGGTCTTGATATGTCTGGTATGAAATCACTTAAGTACTTTTATGGTGCTGGTTCAAGATTAGACTCTTTCAATCCAGCTGCCGGTTCTGATTTTGAAGCTGTTGAATTACCAACAAGCGTTACTTCTATGCAGATGGATGGATGTAATTTGACTGGTGATAATGATAGCTGTGTTATTAATTGGTATAAAACTATATATAATAGTAACGTTCCAATCCGAGTAGAACAAACCACAATTCCATCAACATTGAGAGTTCTTTTATTCACCGGTATGGGAACTAATATAGGCGCTAAGAAATTAATAATAGATTGGGTTAGGGCTGTATACAGTGATTTTGGCGATGAAGGGTTAAGCAGACTTCAAGTTACGTGTAGAAATGTAAATTGGAGTGGAGTAGAGGTAAGTGATTTACTGCTTATTGCAAAGATTCCGGCTGCAGCAAGAATAATAACCGGAAGAATTGTTTGTACTGGAGAATTAACTAGTTCAGATGTTGTTAGTATCCAAGATGCCTTTGGTTCAGGTGTGTTTACTAATAATCCTGGAGTTCCTCTTAGAGTCGATGCAGAAAGTGGATTTGTTCTTGGAGTACCTCAATATATTGATGCTGGTAATACTGCTCAAGCAACCTGTGTTGTATTTCCAATCGCAAGTAGTAGCATTCAAAATATTGTATATAGAATGGGTCAGTATAATGAACAAGATCAATTTGTATCCCAAACAAGATTAGTAGATGATCAGGGAAGAGCATATTATCAATATAAAGATAGTATATTATATGAAGTAACCGGACAAATAGTAACAACAGAAACAACTGAACCAGATTATAGTTTTGTAGTTGAGGGATCTTCATTAATTAATGCAGGATATGGAACAGTAACTGTTAGAAAGAGAAGTTATCCAGTGTCTGTAGATATAAATCTGACTTATACAGAGGGTAAAAATGTATCTTATGATTCAATACAGGATACTTGGTATGTTGCTTCGGACGATGTCCAATTATCCTTAGTTGCTACGATAGATCCTTCAGAAGTTACAGGAACATTAGTACCAGATGGAGAGGTGTGGACAATATCTAATGATATATCCTCTATTTGTAGAATAATGAATCAAACTGGAAATTCTTTAGAAATTTATGTGTCGGAAGCTGGATCTACGCTTTCTTCTGGAACAATTACACACACTAAAACTTACGTAAGTGGTGTAGTAGTATCAAAAACCATTAAATTCAACTTTAAGTCTCCGGTTATTGCAGTTACAACTAGAAGTAATGGACCACTTCAACTCGCACTTTATGAGGAAAATTATGCATTGGATCAAAATTATACTACTGACGTTGAATTATGGTTTATTACTGACTTAGATTTTCTACTAAATGATAATAATACCCTATTACATTTAGGCGAGCTGAATAGTTTTACAAATCTCAATATGCAAACTCTTGATTTAAGCGAATGTCCTAATGTAGGAAGTATTAATGTTCCAGTTATGATGGAAGACAATATAGAGTATTATGTAAACGTTCTTCCTAAAGTTGGACAAACATTAGCTTTTGATTTTGAAGAAATAGATCTAAGTGACACTCAATATATTGGAGTAAATCTTAAAGAGGGAGATACATTAGAAACCATAACTTATTCAGATTATACAGAAGAAGTAAACATAATAAATCAAACATCTCTCACTAGCGTCAATATTCCATATGCATGTTTAAATAATTTAGAAAAACTAACTATAGAAAATTGTAGTAGCCTAGAAGAACTAACATGGATTTAGAGTAATAGTAAGTAGCTAGTTAGATAAATTTAATTATTATTTAGCTAGCTACTCTTTATAAAAACATTAATTATGAATTTAAAACTTAAAAATAATAGTAAATTATCTTTTCCTTATTATACTGAAATAGAGTATCTTGAAAGTACAGGAACTCAATATATAGATACTGGTGTAAAGATTAGTCCTACTATGGGAGTTTTTGTTGACTTTCAATACAGTTCTCTTGTTAATGACCATCAGGCACTGTTTGGATATATTGATTCTAGGTCTTCAGGTAAATACTTCTGTTTTTATAAGGATTCAGCTGCAAATCATTATATGATAAATTGCACACCAAATAGTGGTATTGACACTGGGGTGGTAGCAGACCTTGACAGACATACTTTAAAATTCAACATAACAAATAAAGTTATACAAATAGATGATGGAAATACATATCAAACTACGCTAGGCTCTGCACCTACTCGTACAGCTGATAGAACATGTCCTATATTTGGCAGATTATATATTGATGCACAAAATGCTAGTTGGGAAATCGGGGCTTTTATCAGAATTTATAAATTTCAAATATATAATAATGGTACTTTATATAAAAATTTTATTCCTGTACTAGACAATAATGGTGTTCCTTGCATGTATGAAACTTTATCTAATACATTTTTTTATAATGCTGGTACTGGAGATTTTATTGTGTCATCTAATATTTTCACAAATGTAACTACTGCCTATATTGAAAATTGTCCAAATATATCAGGAATGTTAATTCTTAGAGGTTGTACTAATTTAACTAATGTTCGTTGCGATATAGGTAATGTTTCTGGGACTTTAGCAGAAGTTCAGCATTATGCAACACTACATGGTTTTAATAATCATGAAGAACCAGATAATACTGTACCTGCAATTATAAACGGTACTTTTACTATTACAGATTGGTACACCACATCTGAATTACAAGCTTTACAAGGTACTATAACAGGATTGACTATTGTTGTAGACAGTAGTAAAAATATAGACGATTTATTTGGTAACGATGAGATAGCGGTACAAACGATTGATAGTACAAAGGTTAATTATAATCCAGCAGTTGGGATATTATTATATAATAGTCGTTATGGTACTAAAGCTGTTGTAGGTTGGTTTATGACAAAGACAGAAGCTGCTGCTATTAATTTAAATGCTTCAATATTTGATAATAAAGTTAATGTAGTAGATAGTAAAGCTATAGTTAGTGATGATAATACAATAAGTTATTCTTTCTCTTCGTTTAAAGAATTTAAATATTTTACAGCTGTTACAACACTTGTAAATTTTAAAAATTGTTCTAATTTAGCTTATATAGATATTCCAACAAGTGTTGTACAAATGGAACTAAACACATCAGCTCTTATTAATTGTACTAGTCTTATAGATTTAGATTTAAAAAATATTGTTGTACAGGGTACTAGAAAACCTGCAACTTGTGGAAATTGGACTGGTACGCTTAAAGTGAAAAAAATTTATTATACCGCTGGTAGTAGGGATTGTTTGAATTTACATACACAACATTTTAATGAAATAGATATTGATATTTATATAAGCACAGATTATATATTTGGTAATCCTGTTACAAAAACTTGTAGAATTCTTAGAATAAATTCTTTAAATGAAGGTACAGCATATACTAATGTATTATTTTGGAGAAATGGAGATACTGGACTTAAGTTTATAGAAGTAAATAGTGTAATTGCCAACCCACTGTTTAACACATCATATAATAATACTAGTATAAATGAAGATTGGTCTTTTCATTTAGGAAAGAAATTAGAACAAGGTGATACTTTAGCATGTACTTTGGATAAAATACAAGGTCGTAATAATATGAGTATAAATAAATGTACTAATATATATGTTGGCGAAGGTGTTGATAAAACAGAAGACCAAACTACTTTAGCTCAATATACTGCTGATAGTTCATGGTCTACATATGCTTCAAAATTCTCATGTTGGTATGACTATAATGGAGTCTATAGGACATATAGGGTGATTGAATCAATGACTAATTGTACAAACTATAATACAGTAACATTTCCTTATATAACAAGAGGAGATGCATATTCAACTGTTATCATTGCTGATGAAGGATATACTATAGATAGTGTTACAGTTACAATGTACGAGGCTGTTGATGATGGTGTTACACCAAACACTCCTACAGACAAAACTTCAGAGGTATATGATCCAATTACAGGAGAGATAAACATTCCTTCTGTTACAGGGAATGTAATAATAACCGCAGTAGCTTCTTAGAATAAATACTAGTGAGTTGAATAACTTAATATTATATATATATTTGGGATAGACGACAAATCTAGCAAGAAAGGTAGTTAATTTAATTGCTTTTATTAGGGATTAAGTTCTCTACCTTTCATTCTGTTTTCTAAGTATTAAATTTGCGTTTAATTTCGTCCTAAAATCTAATATATGAATTAAAGGATAAATAAAATAGCGTAGTGTCAAAACTATTTTATTTTTAAATTTATAAAATATATCTAATATGGAAGATGATTATTTATTGGAAGATGAAGATGATATTTATGAAAGCTTATATCCTCAAGAAACTACGGATGAGAAGGATGATGACATAGGAGGTCCTGATCCATCTGAAAACCAAAAGAAAGATACTTCCGGATATAAAGGGAAGATTAGTCAAAATGAGTTATGGCTTATTACAGCATATGATGATATAGTAGCAGCTGGTAATAAAAATAAGGAGAAATTTGAATCTATACAAGGTTCTATAATTGATGCAGCCACAACCATTGTTAGTGCTAATCCAAAACATACTGCTAAAGCTACAGTTGGTCACATTGTTCAGGAGCTCTTTCAAAAACAAGGACACCACAGAATGGTTAATTCAATTTATACTCCAGATACTCCTTTACTTGGAGAAGATATAGATTTGGATTTAAACGATGATGATGATTCGAAGTTTAATAAGAGATTTTCACAAGAGGCTAAAGATCAAATAGCCAGGTTTGTTGAGTACCTTGCATCTAGAGACTTATCGAAGGACTCTACAAATAGCAGAAACCGTAAGATGAGACAACTACCGGCTTTCATTATATTTCTATTCTCTTCAGGAATGTATGATTTAATTATTAACTGTCCTACCATGCCAAAAGAATATTCAGAACAGATAGATCGAGCTATGCAAAAGATTATACAGTCTAAATACGATATAGTAGAGGATCTGGCTAAAGAATATGAAAAAGCTGGAAGGTACAAAGTGGCTGACAGAGTTAGGAAAATGCAGCTAGCTTGGTTCCAAAAAGAGCCAATGGAAATTAGAACAGCATCTCAATATGCAGACCTTGACTTAACTTATGATGATGTAGTAATTTATAGGGCTTACCGAAATAAATTTACTAATACATCTAAGGCAATTACTCAAGATGTTATTTCTGACTTAATTGAAGTTTATGTATATGATAAAGGAGTATACGTAAAACTTAAAGATAAAACTAGATCTGATGCTATTGCAGATGTTAAACAAGTATGGTTAAAATGGGCTAAAGAGAATCCAATTGAAGACTCTAATCTAGCTCAAAAAATTGTATGGAACGATTTAAATTCAGTAGAAAGTTAACTAAATTATGGCAATATCACTTGAATTATTAACCGACGAAGCTATTCTGGATTATACAAAAAGCGACGGACGTGATAGAGTATTGTATGACCATCGAGACTTTAATCTGAAATTTAATACCCCTAAGCCAGTTCCAGGAGGCGTATATGATGTAGACATATTTGGTTCTCCTATAGCAGACCGTTGTATTTGTGGACGAGTACAGCAGCCTTCTCTAGAACCTTGTCCTTATTGTAATGCTAGAGTATTTACAAGGGAGGAAGGATTGAGAAGATTTGCTAGAATAGAGCTTCCTTTTTACTATCTTAATGATCTTAGATTTGATATTTTTAAGTCTATGTTTGATGAGATTTTTAGTGAATCAAAGATAGAACTTAACTTCATGTCAACCGATCTTAAACAAATGGGATATGCTTCTAGAGGTGGTAAAAAACTTGGTATTAAAGTATTCGATTCTTGTCAGTTTGATTATAATCCAACTACAAAAACACTTACGATTTCTGAGTTTATTGATGATGAGTCTAAATGTTCTTACGAGGGTCTTAAACTGATTATAGAAAAATACTTCCCAGAAAGGCTTACAGAGTATATGAAGATGATTAATCATTATTATCTTGTACAGCCTTCTATGATGAGGCCTTTTTCAATGGGAGTTAAAGGTGGTAAGAGAGTACTAGGATCACATAAATTATCCGTCTGGTATAGCATTCTAATTAGATTTTGCTGTGTAGAGGATAAAAACAGTAATGATCTGAATTATGAAGAAGTTATGAGTAGATTTAAAACCCCTGGAGAAAGAGTTAGATATACTGCTCTACTTCGTGCGTTTATTAATATAGGAAAACAAGAGGCTACTCGACTTCTAAATACATCTAAGGAAAATTTGGCACGTAATCTATATGCTGTCAGAACTAAAAACTCAGCTAGATGTCCAATTGTTCCTGCAACAGATCTTCAAATTGATGAACTTGGAATTCCTAAATCTATAGCTTATGAAATGCTAAGAGATGGATTTATGGAGTATTTGCAAAATCAATTAAACTTTACTTACAAACAAGCATTGACAGCAACCAGAGAAGAAGCGAATAATCCAGAAACTCAAAAAATGTTTAAGGAATTCGCAGAACAGAATGTGGTTATTGTCAATAGAGCTCCTTCACTCCATTAATTATTGGTGGCTTATAGAAGAAATTCTATTTGAAAAAGACTGTGAACTAGTAAATACTAGGTGTCTAGGTTTATACCTAGGCTAACGGGGAATCCTAAACTTACATTATATAAGAATGGTAACCTCGTGCCAAGCTTAGAAATAAGAAGGTGTAACGACTATCCGAAAGGAGTAAAGGATTGGTGAAATTCCTATCCTTGAAGCGCAGTCCATCTTGAAATATAGATGATGATATAGTCTAGTCTTTATAGAAATATAAAGTATATCGGAATATAGCATGTTTGCTTGTAAGATTAAATTAAATGAAGAAGGAGATGGAGATTATGTTGTAAGATTCCCAATAGGAATCTGTGAGCCATTAAACGCTAAAATATTTTAAAATTGGTGTTTTAAAATTCCGTTAAATGCTGGAAACTCTCACAAAGTTTATGATAGGAGGTTAATGTTGGATTTAGTCACCAACCCTGAAAATTCATAAAATAGAGACAATCAGCAGGCTTGATTTATATATTATATATAAATACATATAATAATATGAGAAAACTAACTACTGAAGAATTTATAAATAAGTCTAAAGAAATTCACAACAATAAATATAAATATGATAAGACTGTATATAAAGGAAATAAAATAAAAGTTGACATTGAGTGTCCTGAACATGGAATCTTTTCTCAACTACCAGGAAATCATCTAAAGGGTCATGGATGTCCAGATTGTTCAAATAATAGAAAATTCACCACTGAAGATTTTATTAAAAGAGCTAATATTATTCATAATAATAAGTATGAATACAATAGAACTGTATATGTAAATAGTATAGAAAAAGTTATAATACGATGTCCTAAACATGGATATTTTGAGCAAAACGCTCATAGTCATTTATGTGGATGTGGATGTCCTGAATGTGCAAATGAAGAAATTGGAAACCGATGTAGAAAATCTTCGGATCAATTTATTCAAGAGGCAAAATCAATTCATGGAGATATATATGACTATAGTGAAGTGAATTATATAAATACTAAAACTCCAATTAAAATTAGATGTTTATTACATGGGATATTTTTACAAACACCACAACATCACTTGCAGGGATGTGGATGTCCTATATGTAGTGAATCACATTTAGAAAGAGAAGTTAGAATTTATCTTGAAAATAATAATATAGTGTATTATTATGAATATTCTTGGGATTGGTTGGTTTTTGAGAGAAAACAGACTGTTGATTTCTTTATCCCTGAATTTAATATGGCTATAGAATGTCAAGGAATACATCACTTTAGTAGTATCGACTTTTTTGCTAAGCCGCTAGAATATACTATATCTAGAGATTACAATAAAGAGTATTTATGTAAAGAACATGGAATAGAACTATACTATTATTCTAATATGATTAGAGATAATATTATAAGATCAGATTTTAAATATCCATATTTAGTATTTGAGAATATAAATGAATTAATAAATTATGCAACTAAACAAAGGCTTTCCTGACTAGTAAGCCTTAAGTCAAGCTTCAACGACTATCCCTTCGGGGAGTACACTATAAGCGATTGATAGTGGAAAAGCGGAACCTCTCCATATTAGAGAGTGAAGATATAGTCTATTCTGCATAGAGATATGCAGCAGTTCATAAGAGAACGAAGTGGATGTAGCGAATCTACTTGAATGCAAAGGATTTTGATGGAGATTGTGTAACCTTACAGGTTGTACCTCCTGAAGCAAGAGAGGATACACTTGAAAAAATGAGTCCTCGATTTGTAAATATTTATAAGAAAAATAATAAACCTATATTTCCATTTAACCATGAAACATTAAATGGATTATGTGTTGCTACTGAGTTTATCTTAGAAAATCCAGATGACTTAGAAAATCCAAAATATTTCTATACTGATTATGTAGAATTGCTTAAAGATGTAGAGGTTGAAAAGAAAATAAAAATTGGAACCCCTATCATATTTACTGGAAAAATAGGAAGTGTGGATTATAAGAGTAAAACTACATGTTATGGTAAAATTAGAATTTCTAAAATTCTTGATGTCGACTTAGATAAAATACATATTCTAGAAAGTCCTACCAGTAGAATGGATGCAAAAGCTGCCGCAAAATTAAGTGCATATCTTAATAATGAATCAGATGGTGTAGAGAAAAGAAAAGCTTTACAACAATTTGCCTTACGTGCTGTAACTTTAGCTGGCGTTGTAACGTTTGATTA